>Ga0247841_10000157_pt1 | contig 183312 bp, 152 predicted proteins | sample LaCruzMarch2015__2_FD_192410 | JGI IMG/M metagenome (GOLD analysis project Ga0247841, IMG submission 192410) | Freshwater microbial communities from meromictic Lake La Cruz, Castile-La Mancha, Spain - LaCruzMarch2015_18m | ecosystem: Environmental > Aquatic > Freshwater > Lake | place: Spain... | reverse complement strand
GGGCGGAAAGCCCCTGCTTACCGGCAGTCCCCAGCAGGGTGAATACCTCATCAGCCCCTCTACCTCCGCCCTTTATTACTCCTCCGGGTACTATTACTTCGATCCCTCGATCGTGCCAGGAAGCAGCCAGGTCAACTACGCCATCTCTTACAAATACACCAACCAGTATAATTGTCCAGCTACAACGACGACGACCATTCCCCTCACCGTGCGGGGTCCCAATCCAGCCTGCGGGAGCTCCATGACCGACTACCGCGACGGAACCTCATACCGGACCTCCCTCGTTGCAGGCAAATGCTGGATGATGGAGAACCTCCGGTACGGGTCTACCCTCATCCCCACCACCAAGGCCCAGACCGACAACTGCACCACGGAGCGCTACTGTCTCTCTTCCGATGTCAACTGTTCAACCTACGGCGGACTTTACCAGTGGGATGAGCTGATCCAGTACGGTCAGATTTCCGGGCCCGACTACCAGGGCGTTTGTCCTCCGGGTTGGCATGTCCCCTCCTCCCTCGACTGGCAGAACCTGATCAACGATGCGGGCGGGAACGGCATCGCTGCAGGACCACTGATGGATCTGAACCAGACTCCAAGAGGATTTGAAGCACTGGTAAACGGGATCTATTATCAAAACAATACCTGGGCTTTTCTTATAACCGATACACCGCAAGCGACCATGTTCTGGACGACCACACCGGGACCGGGGAATAAAATAATCACCCGTGGTCTGAACAGCGAAAATCCCAGTGTATCCCAGTATGAAAGCAGTAAAGCCAACGCCTTCCCGGTTAGGTGTGTGAGGGATTAACAATCGTGCAATCTGCGCAATCCCATGTAAAATGTGTCAGGGACTTTCAACCTAACATTTAATTAATTTTTATATCTTTACAAAATCTATCTGTAACATACAACCATAAAGGTCCTTTGTTGTCTTATAGACAGGAAATTGAATTGCCTTGCCATCTGACTTTGCCAGAGTGGGTTTTTACGTAATGATAAAAATATTTTATTTCCAATCCGGTAAGTTAAAGTCTGAATAACAACGACAATGTGAAACCAAGGTTCACACATATTTTTGTCCTATTCGTTTTGACCTGGATGTTTTTATCCTTAACGGTAAACGCACAATATATCGTCGTAAACGGTTCCACGATCAACCTTACACCAGAAGAATTTATCAACACTTACCTGTTGGGAGGAGGTGTACAGGTCGTTCCCGGAAGCGCCACCTTCAATGGCAGTTCAGCCGTTATCAGTTCAAATACGGTATTGGTTGCCAATCAGGTCGGCTACTTTTCTGCCGCAGAACTAGCGGCTGAATCTCTTGGACTTCAGGGAGGCATCATCCTGGCCTCCGGTGATGTTGCTGCCTCCAGTACACTTCTCCACTGTCCTAGTGCTCCGCCTGCAAACTGTCCTACAGCAAGCGGCGTGACCAATTCGGGAAGCGACCCTGACCTGGATATTCTGTGCGAAACTACGTCCAACGATAAATCCGTTCTCGAATTTGATTTTATCCCCCAAACCGATGTCATTACTTTCCGGTATGTCTTTGCATCAGAAGAATTTGATGAATTTTGCTATCAGTACAACGATTCTTTTGGTTTTTTCATCAGTGGTCCCGGAATAGCCGGCGGAGCGGGTTTTGAAAACGATGCAGAAAATATCGCTTTGCTGGAAGGGACCAGCGAATATGTGACCATAAACCATATTTGTGCTGAAAAGGATAAATATTCATGGTGTAATATTAAAGATGTATCACCTTCCTGTAATTCCGGTGGTGGCCCGGATTTCACATATGACCGTTTCACCTTCGTTTTCGTGGCTGTACGGGGAATAACGCCATGTGTAGCATATCATATGAAGTTAGCTGTAGCCGATGCTTTGGATCATCAGCTTGATACAGGTGTTTTTCTGGAGGAGAACAGCTTCACGAGCAACAATATCCAGGTTGTTCCTACTTTCAGCAACCCCGACTGGCAGTACGCTGTCGAAGGCTGCAGCAGTGCAACGGTCACCTTTTCCATTCCACAGCCAAAGCTGACCGATTTCACCATCAATTATGTCCTTGCCGGTACCGCTGTAATGGGTGACGACTATGAAACCATACCGACCAGCGTCACCATTCCTGCCGGCTCTGTTACTGCCACTGTGACTGTAAATCCTATCTTTAACAACGACTGGTCTATCAGGGAAGATGAGACTGTCATATTCAGGGTGCCGAATCCTACCTGCGAAGATCCTGACCGGGTCCTGTCAACGACAGTGACGATCAAAAATTACCAGCCCTTGACTGTGCAGGCGAGGAATGACGGACCGAAATGTGAAGGGCAGCAAGTCAGACTCTGGTTTGTTCCAAACGGAGGCCAGGATCCCTATTCCGGTTTCTGGAGCAACGGATCTTCCGGTCTGGAGATTTATGTGAATCCACCGGTCGGACAGACATCCTATACCGTGACGGTCACCGATGGCTGTGCAGGGACAGCTTCCGGCACAACGACGGTCACCATCAACAACCTTCCCTTGCAACCCGGCCCGGTTGAAGGTCCTGACGGGGTTTGTTATGGACAGAGCGGGGTGGTATTTTCCGTTCCGCTTGCGGCACAGCCACTCACGACTTATATCTGGACGATTCCAGCGGGTGCGACCATTGTTGGAGGCGCCGGAACCAATACCATCACCGTCGATTTTACAACAGCCACCGTTTCAGGGACCATCACTGTCAAGGCTCATAATAATTGCGGAGACGGCCCTTCAGTTTCCAAAGATATCATCATTTATCCTCTTCCGGTCCCTGTTATCACCGGTCCTCCAACCTCCTGCGCCGGAGCCACCGGAGTGATCTATAGCACGGAAGCCGGGATGACCGGCTATAGCTGGAGCATCTCCTCAGCCGGGATCATCCAGTCGGGATCCACAACCAGTACGATCTCTGTTGACTGGACCACGGCGGGAACTTCAGAATATATTAAACTCAATTATACCGATATTCATCAGTGCCAGGCTGCCTCACCAACATTTTATTATGTTACCGTTAATCCATTACCGGAACCGGTGATCAATGGCGAGAATTCTGTTTGTCCGGGTATCGGAGGAAAATTGTATGCTACTGCATCCGGTAAAAATAATTATATCTGGACCATCCCGCCTCAGGCAACTATTACTGCCGGGGGAACTTCCACCGATAATTCGGTGACCCTTACATGGAATACTGTCGGTACGTTTTCACTCAGTGTTGTCTACACAGAACCTTCAACCCAATGCACAGCGGGTACGCCTGGTTCATACACGGTTACGGTCAACCCATTACCGGCACCGACCCTAACGGGCGAAAACCCTGTCTGTGTCGGAATCGCTGGTAAAACCTATACCACCCAAACAGGCAAGCAGGATTATGTCTGGACCATCTCACCCCAGGCAACCGTGACCGGAGGCGGGAGCTCAACCGATAACACTGTCACCGTTACCTGGAATACCGCCGGTACTTTCCCGATTAACGTTATTTATACTGAACCATCGACTCTTTGCACTGCAGTTACTCCTGGCACCCATACCATTACCGTTAATACTTTGCCAACGCCAACCTTTACAGCTGGTGAAAGCCCTGTTTGCGTCGGTGTAGATGGCAAGACCTATACTACCCAAAGCGGGAAATCGAATTACATCTGGACCATTCCATCCGAGGCAACCATCACAGCAGGAGGAACATCAACCGATAACTCCGTTACCATGACCTGGAATACTGTGGGAAGCTACACCATCTCAGTAAACTATACCGAGCCTTCGACCCAGTGCACGGCCGTTAACCCCACAAATTACAATATCACCGTCAATCCCCTGCCAATCCCCAGCTTTACTTCCGGGGTAAGTCCCGTCTGTGTCGGCGTGACAGGAAAGACCTATGTCACCCAAAGCGGTAAATCCAGCTACGTCTGGACCATACCTCCAGAGGCAACCATCACCGCCGGGGGAACCTCCTCCTCCAACTCGGTGACCCTTACCTGGAATGCCATTGGAAACTATACCCTTTTGGTAAACTATATCGAGCCTTCAACCCAGTGCACTGCCGTTTCACCCGCACCATACAGCGTCACCGTCAATCCGTTGCCCGTACCTACCATCACAGGCCCTGCCTCAACCTGTCTGAACGTCCCTGTCCAGTATTCGACCGAAGGTCTGATGACCGGTTATTCCTGGAACGTTTCTCCCGGTGGCATTATTCAATCGGGACAAGGTTCAAGACAGGTGCAGGTGAACTGGACTGCTGTCGGTAACAGAACCATCTCCGTCAACTATATTGACCCCAACGGTTGTACTGCTGTTGCGCCAATCTCCCTCAACGTCAATGTGAATACCCTCCCGGTGCCGAGCATCTCGGGTGATAATCCCGTCTGCGAACGCTTCACCAGCAGCTATACCACCGAGCCGGGCGCCCAGAGCTACTCATGGACACTGCCAACGTCGGGTGTTACCATCATCTCCGGCGGGGGTATCAACGACAACACCGTCACCATTCAATGGAACACTCCCGGTGCCTATTCCATCTCGGTCAACTATGTCATCTCCACCGGCTGTACCGCTCCCCAGCCGACCATCTTCCCGGTCACCGTCAAGCCCTCCCCAACTCCAACCTTTGTGCAGGGAACTCCCGAGCTTTGTCAGGGCACCACCGGAGTGATCTATTCAACCCAGACGGGCATGTCCAGCTATACCTGGATCGTCTCTACCGGTGGAACCATAACTTCCGGAGGCACCCCGGTCAGCTCTTCCGTTACCGTTTCCTGGACAACACCCGGAGCACAGAGTGTGTCGGTGAACTATACCAACTCCAACGGTTGCACAGCCCTCAACCCCACCGTTTATACCGTCACCGTCAATCCATTGCCAGTGTCTACCTTTACAGGCAATTATACCGTATGCCAGCTTCATCCCGATGCTTATCTCTATACCGCTGATGCCGGGCCTTTGTGCTCCTACTCCTGGTCCATTATTCCCAACACCTCTGGAACCGTCGCCAATCCTTCAGCCAATCCTGGCAGCGTCACCTGGAATACCCCTGGCATTTCCATACTCCGCCTGGATGCCATCACTGGGTCTGGTTGCACCTCTTTTTCAACCAAACTTGTCCAGGTCAACCCAAGGGCCGATGTTTCCATCACCGCCTGCTTCGATCCCGTGACCAGCCGCAGCGCCAAACCATTCCTGCTCAAGGGCGGAAAGCCCCTGCTCACCGGCAGTCCCCAGCAGGGTGAATACCTCATCAGCCCCTCTACCTCCGCCCTTTATTACTCCACCGGGTACTATTACTTCGATCCCTCGATCGTGCCCGGCACCAGCCAGGTCAACTACGTCATCTCCTACAAATACACCAACCAGTATAATTGTCCAGCAACAACGACGACGACCATTCCCCTCACCGTGCGGGGTCCCAATCCAGCCTGCGGGAGCTCCATGACCGACTACCGCGACGGAACCTCATACCGGACCTCCCTCGTTGCAGGCAAATGCTGGATGATGGAGAACCTCCGGTACGGGTCTACCCTCATCCCCACCACCAAGGCCCAGACCGACAACTGCACCACGGAGCGCTACTGTCTCTCTTCCGATGTCAACTGTTCAACCTACGGCGGACTTTACCAGTGGGATGAGCTGATCCAGTACGGTCAGATTTCCGGGCCCGACTACCAGGGCGTTTGTCCTCCAGGTTGGCATGTCCCCTCTTCCCTCGACTGGCAGAACCTAATCAACGATGCGGGCGGAAACGGCCTCGCTGCAGGATCCCTCACCGATATGAACCTTACCCCGGAAGGGTTTGAAGCTTTGCTTCAGGGTATTTATTACATGAACACCCATTGGGCCTTCACCGTGAGCGACCTGCCTATAGCCACCATGTACTGGACATCCACTCCCGGATCGGGAAACAAAATGATCACCCGGGGCATCAACAGCAAAAACGCCAGTGTATCCCTGTACGAAAGCAGCAAGGCCAATGCTTTTCCGGTGAGGTGCGTAAGGGACTAATGATACAAAACCATAAAAGATGGAAATACCCATTTACCAGATCGATGCCTTTACCGATCATCTGTTCGGCGGCAATCCTGCTGCCGTTTGTCCGCTGGCCGAATGGCTTCCCGATGAAATAATGCAGCGCATCGCTGCTGAAAATAATCTTGCAGAAACAGCTTTCTTTACCAGAGAGAATGACCATTTCCATATCCGCTGGTTTACCCCTGTTGTGGAAGTCGATTTGTGCGGACATGCCACTCTCGCAACGGCTCATACGCTTTATGCGCATCTTGGCTTTACAGAAAATGAAATCCGGTTTATTTCCAGAAGCGGATGGCTGAAGGTAAGGAAAAACGAAGATCGTCTGACGCTTGATTTCCCGGCTGATCCTGTTGCACCGGCCGAACCTCCGGAAGAGCTTATCGCTTCACTGGGCTTTAGGCCGACGGAAACCTTTAAAGGAAAGACCGACTGGATGGTCATTCTAAGGAATCAGAAGGAAGTCGAGGCGATCCACCCTAATCTGAACTTGATGACTGAAGTGACCGGAAGAGGAGTCATTGTGACAGCCCCGGGCAAGGAGGTCGATTTCGTTTCGCGGTTTTTTGCTCCCCAATCGGGTGTACCTGAGGACCCCGTGACCGGATCGGCTCATACCACCCTTGCACCATTCTGGGGGAAACGGTTGGGTAAACAGGAACTTACCGCTATCCAGGTTTCCAAACGACGGGGACATCTAACCTGCCGGTTGAACGGGGACCGGGTGGAGATCAGTGGGAAAGCCGTGACTTACCTGATCGGAGAAATCATCATTTGATAAAGAATTAAATGAAGATTCTCCTAATCGAAGACGAGAAAGAGTTATCAAAGTCCATCGCTGTATACATGAACCAGGAGAATTATGTATGTGAAGCGGTGCTGACCTATGAAGAAGCCGTCGAAAAGATCAACCTTTATCAGTACGATTGCATCATTGTCGATATCAACCTGCCCGACGGCAGCGGTCTGAATATTATCCGCGAATTAAAACAGCTGAAATCCACTGCGGGCATCCTGATCATATCCGCAAAAAATTCACTGGACGATAAAATTATCGGCCTCGACATCGGGGCGGATGATTACCTCACCAAGCCGTTTCACCTTTCGGAACTGAATGCGAGAGTCAGGTCCATCATCCGGCGAAGGAGCTTCGGAGGGGTTAATGAGATCATTTTTAACGAAATACGGATCTTTCCCGATCAGATGGAAGCTTTTGTCAATGATCAACCCCTGCTTTTAACAAAAAAAGAATATGACCTGCTGATCTATTTCCTTTCAAACAAAGACCGGGTTTTGACCAAGGAATCCATCGCCGAGCATCTCTGGGGTGACGACATGGACCTTGCCGACTCCTATGATTTTATTTACACCCATATTAAGAACCTCCGGAAGAAGATCCTGGAAAAAGGCGGCCCGGATTATATCCGGAACATCTATGGGATGGGATATAAATTTGTATCATCGGGACGCTGAACGCCATGAAGCTGTTAACAAAAACCTCGAGGTATTACATATTGTTCTCCGTCATCATCTTTATTGGCGGCGGAATATTCTTTTACCACTTACTCCAGAAGATCTTTTACAACCAGATCGACGAAACCCTTCTTGAAGAGAGATCAATCATCGTGGAATTCATCAACCATGCCGACAGCGTCCCCGATTTCAGGACAGTCTTTGGCCATAATATCGAAGTGACGATCCTGAACACTCCGCAGAGGAAAGTGGAGCGGATCCACGACACCACCATGTATTCCAGAGAGGAAGGGGATTTCCAGTCATACCGTCACCTCTTTACGGAGAACACCTCGATCAAAAAACAAGGATACACGATAGAGATTTTCAAACCCCTGCGGGAAACGGAGATCCTCACGGCAGAGATCTTCATCGCCGTCACATTACTTTTTATTGTTCTCCTTATCCTGCTGGTCGCGGTCAATTATTTCATTGCCCGGAGGGCCTGGATTCCCTTTTACCGGACGCTCCAGAACCTCAGCGGATATGATATCAATCAGGAAGCTCCCCTGAAATTGACGGACACCCATATCCACGAGTTTATCCTCCTAAACAAGACCCTGGAAAAGATGTCGAAAAAGATCCGGGAGGATTTCCTCAACCTTAAGGAATTCAACGAGAATGCCGCCCATGAACTACAGACTCCCCTGGCGGTGATCAAGTCTAAGCTCGATCTGCTGATACAGGATGAACGGCTGACCCATGAACAGATGCAACTTATCAGCTCGGTTTATGAGGCCACGTCACGGATGTCGAAACTCAACCAGGGATTGCTGTTGATCTCCAAGATTGAAAACCGGCAGTTCGCTCAGGCTGAGGAAGTGGATATTTTTCAAATCATCCAAAAAAACCTGACCTATTTCGAGGAGATCATCCTTCTGAAAAAGATAAAGGTCAATGTGCAATATCTGCAACCGGTCAGGATCAGCATGAATAAAACCCTCGCAGAGATCCTGATTTCGAACCTTCTTTCCAATGCCATCAAACATAATCTGGTGAACGGGAGTATAGACATCCGTCAGGATCACGCATCACTGACCATCTCCAATACAGGTCCGGTCATGAGTTCCGATCCCAGCTATCTTTTTAACCGTTTCCGTAAATCGGATCATTCCTCCGATTCGGTTGGCCTGGGCCTTTCCATCGTAAGGAAAATCACCGATCATTACGGATTTCAGATCGAATACCTGGTTCAGGACAGATACAATACCCTGAAACTTTCTTTTTGATCTACAGAATTTCAACAGATTCAGGATTGAATTTTGTTGCGATTTTTACGACAAAGCATCTGAATTTGAAAAAGAAATGAAAAAAATCATTCTGTTTTTGGCCATCGGACTTTTCAGTTTCAGTGCCTTCTCACAGACGAAAACGGAAATAAAAGTCACCGGCCTGCAGAAACCCATATCTGAGTATATTTCGAGGAATCTTCCGGGTTATGCCATTGAAAAAGCTTTCAAGGTCGACTCCAAAGGGATCATCACCTATGATGTGTGTGTTATGAAAGATAAATCACATGATAAGCTGACGTTCGATAAAGATGGAAAGTTCCTCAGAACGGAACCTTGTCCTCAGACTTGCACAAAGCAGGATACCCGTGAAGCGGCTCAGCCGGTAAAAGCCCCGGCACCAAAAACCGATACGAAATCCGTTAGAAAATAAGCAATATCAATTTTCCACCGTTAACCTTAATTTAAAACAACAAAACAATGAAAAAAGTAATGTTAATCGCCCTGATGGGAATTTTCAGCACTTTTGTGTTTGCACAGGAAAAAAAGGAAGCAAAACCTGCTGAGAAAAAAGAACCGGCCAAAACCGAAGCTGTAAAACCGGCTACGAAGGAAACCGCCAAGCCAGCAGCTACGGAAGCTGCAAAACCGGCAACCAAAAAAGCTGCAAAACCGATAACCAAAGAAGCTGCAAAGCCAGCCACCAAAGAAACTGCAAAACCGACAACCAAAGAAACTGCAAAACCGACAACCAAAGAAGCTGCAAAGCCAGCCACCAAGGAAAACGCAAAACCGGCAACCAAGGAAAACGCAAAGCCAGCCGAAAAGAAAGCGGCTACCCAGCCGGAGAAGAAGACCGAAAAGAAAGCTGAAACTCCTGTTAAGAAGTAACTGTTTTCAGTTACTTTTTGGGAAGGTCAGAACTGCTGTTCTGACCTTTTTTCATTAAATTTGCAAAATTAAAACCAATCTCGTATGAAAAAAGTGATCCTGATCCTTATACTCGCATTATTCTCCGGTTACCTGTCAGCCCAGAAGATGACTGATGTGAATCCCAAGCTATTACCCAAAGCCACACTTGATTTTATCAATCAAAACTTTCCCAAATCAAACATTCTTCGTGCTATGAAGATGGACGACAAGGGAACCGTATCCTATACGGTGGATGTTGAATATGTGAAGGGAAGAAAAACCACGCTGATCTTTGATAAAGATGGAAAATTTGTAAAGAAAGCAGATGGCAAGGTGCCAGATCAGCCAAAACCAGCCCAGACACCGGCAAAGACTGACAGTAAAGCTCCTGCAGAAAAGGCAACTGATCCCAACCAATCCAAGAAATAGGGTTCAGAAGATAAGCGGGATTACCCGGAAATTTTTTTATTCACGGCTGCGAGGATCCGTTCTTCCGCAGCCGTTGCTTTTTCAACAAGGTCCTGTGCCTTTTGCATCATATCATTCAGGAAGACTTTATCTTTCAGTGTTGAGCCGTTGACTTTTACGTTCAGGAAGGCCCCGACCACCGCAGTGCGGGCACACAGGGCGCCGACACCCGCATCGGTGATGGAGCTGGGATTCCCCGTTTCAACCATAGCTTCAATGATCCGGAAGGATTCATAAGCTTTTTCCATGGTTTTGAAAGGTACTTCCATGGCATACCGTGTAGCTTTCTGTATGGCAGCCGTACGGGCGGCCTTTTCTGACTCTGTCGTCCTAGGTAACCCGAATGCTTCCATGATCCGGTTGAAGGAACGGGTATCTTCGTCCACCAGATAAAGGAGCTCATCCTTCAGTTTCTGGCCTTGTTCAGCCCATTCCGAGAATTCTTCCCAGCGGTCATCCCATCCGGCCTTATGGGAGGAAAGGTTGGCAACCATCGTTCCGAGGGAAATTCCAAGGGCTCCGACATAAGCGGAGACCGATCCACCGCCCGGAGCCGGCGATTCGGAAGCCGTTTCGCTGGCAAAGCCGGTACAGGTCATATCGATCAGCTTTTTCCCGGTCCGGCCTTCAAGCAGGTATTCAATGATCTTTTCTTTAGGATTAAAGGGTTTCAGATCGTCCAGGCCAAGTGATTTTACAGCGATCTTAAGGATTTCATCAACAGAAACCCCTAGAGAACGTTTCTGTTTGCGCAGGAAATATTTACCGGCATCGATCATGGCACGCAGAGGGATCAGTCCGACCAGCTCCGAACCGGTCACCCTTAAGCCCCGTGCCAACGCGCTTTTGCATGCCTCTTCAAATGCGACATGGACTGGTGTGATGCTGATATTGGTCAGGTTGATGGAAACCTGGGCTATGCCATATTCCTCGATGAACCAGCCGATGGCCTTACATGCATTAAGGGTTCCTGGAATCCAGATCTCATTTCCCTGTTCATCTTTTATAATCTTACCGTTGGCGAAATCTCCTTCCCTTAAGGGACGCCCTTTTTCACGGATATCGAAAGCCACGGCATTTGCCCTCCGGGTGGAAGTCGTGTTGAGGTTCACATTGTAAGCGACCAGGAAATCGCGGGCTCCGATAGCGATGGCTCCGGTCTGCGGATTGAACTTCGCGGGACCGAAATCAGGCTTCCAGTGCGGATCTTCAAGTTTCTTTGGCAACCCTTCATATTCCCCTGCCCGGCAATTGGCCAGGTTCCTGCGTTCCTCCGTAAAAGCCGCATTTTCATAGCAATAAACGGGGATCTCCAGTTCCTTCCCGACCCGTTCTGCAAGTTTACGGGCATATTCCGCAGTCTCTTCCATGGTGATGCCTGAAACCGGTACCAGAGGACAAACATCGGTCCCGCCAAAACGGGGGTGTTCTCCTTTATGCCTGCTCATATGGATGACCTCGGCTGCCTTTTTGATGGCCTGAAAAGCCGCTTCAATAACCGCTTCCGGCAACCCAACAAACGTGACAACCGTACGGTTGGTTGCTTTTCCCGGATCCACATCCAGCAGCTTAACGCCTTCCACTTTTTCGATTTCATCCGTGATCGTCCGGATCACGCTCATATCACGCCCTTCGGAAAAATTGGGCACACATTCGATCAGTCTTTGCATTGGATATGTATGATAATTTAATGGTCAAATATCTACCCGTTTTTCTCCACTCCGTTTTGCAATCATATAAGGAAGAGGGGTATTGGGTGGTGCAAAAATAGCCAAAAAGTATTCACCAGCTTAATAATAGAGCGTTTTTATGACGGTAGAAGCCCCCGTTATCCTTATCATGGTTTGCCGGAGAATGATCATGATAGATATTTCATTATTTTTGTTCCATCACCCATAAAAACCCATCCCATGAAAAAATTATTCCTTCTTTTCCTGCTTCCGCTGGCTTTGATCTTCAACCAATGTAATCTGAAAAAAGCACTGGAAGACAAACCGGCTACCGGGACCATTCAGCAGGCTGTGGTCGATACGGTTTTAACCATGATGACCAGGCAATTCGGAGAAGCCAGTAAAGCACGTTTGGTAAAAGGTGTTAACCAGATTGCGGCATTATGGACCGAAAAAGACGGAACGGCCAAAGATTTCCAGGATTTCTGCCTTGAACATTTTGTGAACGACGATGGTATGAGGAAAAAAATATTCCACCGGTTGTCCAGCAATTTTGAGACCCTGTGGGGTCATTACGGCATCATCAGCGTCGAGCTGAAGCGACCGGTCCAGCTTGAAATCGGTGAGATGTATGATATCGATGAGACCTTCGGATCGTACGATCCGGGTGCTCATTTCAACGATGATTTTTTCACGAATAAAATTGCGTTGGTCACCGCCCTTAACTTTCCATTCTATACCCTGAAGGAGAAAGACGAGTTGGGCTCCAAATGGTCGAGGCTTGAGTGGGCCTATGCCCGGATGGGGGATGTCTTTACCGCACGGATCCCCGCTGAAATCACACAGAAGGTGGCGGATGCCACAACGGCCTCGGACAACTATATCTCCGCCTATAACATTTTCGTCGGGAATTGTATTGACAATGACGGTAAGACCCACTTCCCCAAAGAGATGCGACTGCTTACCCACTGGAACTTGCGCGATGAGCTGAAATCGAATTACAATAAGGGAGAAGAAGGTTTGCTCAAGCAAAAGATGATCGTTGAAGTGATGCTGCACATCGTAAACCAGGATATTCCCGATACCATCATCAATAACCCGGATCTTCAGTGGAATCCATACACCAACAAGGTGTTCAGGGACGGAAAAGAGATTCCCGCCAGCGCTGAACCGGACTCCAGGTACCAGACGCTGCTGAATAATTTCCTTGCCGTGAAAGCGGTTGATCAGTATACCCCGTTGATGCCGACCTTTATTCAGCGGTCATTCAACGGAAATATGGAAATTTCGATCGATCAGATCGAAAAGCTTTTCAACGATTTATGCTCTTCGCCTCAGGTTAAGCAGGTAGCTGAACTGATCTGTAAACGACTGGGACGACCGCTCGAGCCCTTCGACATCTGGTATGACGGCTTCAAATCACGCAGTTCACTTGATCAAGCCATGCTGGATAAGACGACCAGGGCCAAATATCCCGATGCCGCTGCCTTTGAAAAGGATATTCCGAACATTTTGACCAAGATGGGCTTCAAACCCGACAAGGTCAAGGAGATCGCTTCCCACATTGCCGTCGATCCCGCCCGTGGATCCGGTCATGCCCAGGGTGCCTCGATGAAGGGTGATAAAGCCAGGTTGCGGACCCGCATCGGAAAAGGCGGAATGGATTACAAGGGATACAACATTGCCGTCCATGAGCTCGGTCATAATGTAGAGCAAACCATCGACCTTTACTTTGTGGATTACTATATGCTGAACGGGGTTCCCAATACCGGCTTTACCGAAGCCCTGGCCTATACCTTTCAGAAACGTGACCTGGAGCTGCTCGGTATCAAAGACAATACAGCAAACAAGGAACAAATGGCGGCGCTCGATAATTTCTGGGCATGTTATGAGATCATGGGGGTCTCGCTGATCGATATCAAGGTCTGGAAATGGTTATACGAAAATCCCGGAGCCACCCGGGAACAGTTGCATGAAACCGTGATAAAGACAGCCAGGGATGTATGGAACACTTACTACGCTGGGATCTTCGGAGTGAAGGACTGCCCGCTGATGGCCATTTATTCCCATATGATCGACAATCCGCTGTACCTGTCGAACTATGCTGTAGGTCATCTGATCGACTTCCAGCTTGACCGGTATCTGAAAGGCAAGGATATCGGTGCGGAGATCCTCCGGATCTTCACGCTGGGACGGCTGACCCCGCAACAATGGATGAAAGAGGCGGTGGGTAATGAGATCAGCATCCAGCCGGTACTCGACGCCACGGATGAAGCCCTGAAAGTGATCAGATAGTTCCGACGGATTTCTATTTTATGATTTTCCCGTTCAGGATCACCTTTTCCACCTTATCCGATCCATAGGCATAAGGCATAAATTCAGTGGTCGGGATGGGTTTTGTGATGAAAAGGTTGGCCCGTTTGCCCCTGGCGATGCTCCCTACTTCCTCACTCAATCCCATGGCATAGGCGCCGTTGATGGTGACCGCATGGATGGCTTCTTCGGGAAGCATCCGGTATCTGATGCAAGCCAGCGAAAGGATAAACTGCATGTTCCCTGAGGGAGAGGAGCCCGGGTTGAAATCACTGGCCATGGCAACCGGCAAGCCGGCTTCGATCATTTTCCTTACGGGGGAGCAAACCATTCCGAGGAAGAAGGCAGCGCCGGGCAATACCGTTGACATGGTTTCGGTGCCTTTCAGTGATTCAATCTCAGCATCACCAATAAATTCCAGGTGGTCAACCGAAAGGGCATGGTACTTCACCCCTGTTTGCACCCCTCCTGAATAATCGAGCTCGTTGGCATGTATCTTGGCCCGAAGGCCGTATTTCATGCCGGCCGACAGGATACGGTCGGTTTCTTCAACAGTAAAAAAGCCGCGGTCGCAGAAAACATCGATATAATCGGCAAGCTCTTCGGCAGCAACCCTTGGGATCATTTCAAAGATGACCTGATCCACAAATTCGCCCTGGCGACCCCTGAACTCCTCCGGTACGGCGTGGGCACCCAGAAAGGTTGGTATGATGGTGACGGGGGACAGACTCTTCAGCCTCCGGATCACGCGAAGCATCTTCAGTTCATCTTCAACGGTAAGTCCGTAGCCGCTTTTGATTTCTACGGCACCGGTCCCCAGCATCATGATCTCGTTTAGCCGGCTGAGGGCCTGTCCGGTAAGTTCATCCTCCGATGTTTCCTGAAGCCTGCGTGCTGAATTCAGGATACCTCCGCCGCGCCTGGCAATTTCTTCATAGCTCAGTCCCCTGATCTTATCGATGTATTCCATTTCACGGCTGCCGGCATAAACCAGGTGAGTATGCGAGTCACAGAAGGAAGGGAAGACCATCCGGCCGGTGGCGTCGATGACGGTAACCCCCTCCCCGGATGGGGAGGAAGCCGGCGGATGGGGCTCAGGACCAAAATCGATAATCCGGTCACCCTCGATGAGCAACCAGGCGTTACCGATCCTGCCAAGCTTTGACATTTCTTTCCCAGACACCTTCCTTACCCGCCGGTCACCGACCTGCACGAGCTCTTTTATGTTCGTGATGAGTATTGACATGCCCTGAATAATAAAGCAACGAAATTAGTTAAAATTTCTGCTATTACACCTGCTCTGCAGGTTCCAGGATCTTATCCATGTCAAATGGTTAACAATCCTTTAAAAAAAAACGGTGTTTCACACTCTTCCCCGTACGGGTTAACATATTTTTATTTAAATTTGTGATCTTGAATTCAAAACGAACCATTAATAAACATTTTACACCTATGAAAAAAATTATACTTCTGATCACCCTGCTGCTGATCGGGTTTACCTTTGGCGCCTATGCCAAGAAAGTCGATATCAAAGAGGCTAAACTGGCCGGTAAGAATTTTTATTTTGAACATGTCAATGTCCACAAGCCGGTTTCCTATGAATCGGTAGTAATTGTGGAGGAGTTTGTTGAAAAAGACGGAAACGGACCGTTGTATTATATCTTTAATTTCAACGACGGCGGATTCATCATTGTTACAGCCGATGATGCCTGTTCCCCGATCCTTGGATACTCCTTTGAAACATCTTACAAATCGGGATACCACTCCGACGCTTTTCTGTCGATGATGGATAAGTTCAAAAGGGAGATCCTCTATGCCCGTGAGAACAATCTCCTTCCCGATGAAACCATCACTTCAACATGGGCAAGACTGACCTCGACGGATAACAGGCAAATCCGTAACCCAGAGACCATCACTGCCGTTGAACCACTCATCTCCAACAACTGGAATCAGGACTTTCCCTATAACGCATTGGTCCCGGAAGATCCAAACTCCGGCGGAACATACAATGGCAACTGTCCGGTTGGCTGTACGGCTACCTCAATGACCCAGATCATGTACTACTGGCGCTACCCCACCCAGGGACAAGGTTACCATTGTATCTGGCCGACCCCTTCCTACGGACCCCAGTGTGCCGATTTCGGCGCCACTACCTATGACTGGGACGGAATGGCTCAGCAACCGACTTCCGAATGCAATCCTGTGGCTATTCTTTCCTGGCATGGCGGTATCAGCGTAGACATGAATTATGGTCCGGATGGCTCAGGTGCTTCCACCCAAAAGGTTCCCAATGCTTTGAAAAATTATTTCCTCTATGACCAATCAGCCTATTATCAGAACCGTCCTACCGGAAGTTCCATTGCATGGAAAAATACCATGAAGCAGAATATCGATAACGGACTACCCCTTCAATATACAGGTTTTGCTCCGACAGTAGGCCATGCCTTTGTTTGTGACGGTTACCAGGATAATGACTATTTCCATTTTAACTTCGGATGGGGCGGACAGGATAACGGGTATTATACCATCGATAACATCAACCCGGGTGGTACCACCTTCAATGATGATCAGGCTGCCGTTTTCAACATCAAACCCGATCCAGCTTATTATCCATACGGCTGCACCGGTTCGGTGGCAGATACCGTTTATGATTTCGGAACCTTTGAAGATGGCAGCGGTCCGATAGCTGACTATCAGAATAACCTCAACTGCAGCTGGCTCATCGGTGCCGACGACAGCCTTGAAAGCATCACCCTCTCCTTTGTCCGGTTCAACACGCTAGCCGGAGACGAAGTGAAAGTTTACGATGGCGAGAATGCCTCCGCTCCCTTGCTGGGCACCTTTTCAGGAACCAACATCCCCTCAGCAGTAACATCGACAGGCGGAAAGCTTTTTGTGACCTTCACCACCGACGGAAGCGGAGTGGCACCCGGATGGCTGGCTTCCTACCAGGGAACTCCGGTGTCGTTCTGTGGGTCCCTGACTACCCTGACGGCTGCAAGCGGTGATATCAACGACGGAAGCGGCCGCTTCGAGTACCGTAACAGTACGAATTGCAAATGGAAGATCCAGCCGGATAATGCCGCTACCGTGACCCTCACCTTCAACAACTTCAACACCGAGCTGAATGCCGATAAATTACAGGTTTATGACCTGGGCGCCGGCTCCCTGCTGGCTACCTATTCCGGGGAATATTCCACACCCCCACCGCCACTGACAGCCAGCAGCGGTAAAATGATGCTGATCTGGAATGCCGATAAAACAATTCGTGGGACAGGCTGGGATGCCAGCTATACCATCACGGTAGGAACGGAAGAAAAAGAAAACTTTACGTCGCTGTCTGTATATCCGAACCCGGTTGACGACAACCTCCATATTCAATTCAACCTTTCCGAACCGCAGAATGTTAAAATAGAGATCATTTCTGCCAAGGGAGTGACCCTGTATACCGAACAATTCAGTTATTTCAAAGGTGACTTCCAGAAGACCGTTGATGTTTCTTCCTTTGCCAAAGGGATTTACCTCCTGCGCATGACCGGTGACCGGGGGATGGTCAATGAAAAAATCATCGTTCAGTAAATATGTATAAACGTTTATTCATTGGAATGGCCCTGCTTTGCATGGGCCATTTCCTTTTTGGAAAGCAAGTTCCCGTCGACGAAACCCGCCGTGCGGGGATCAATTTTTATTTCGAACGGATCAACCAATATCGTTCGGTTGACTATTCGGCCATCGGTATCAAGGAAACTTTTACCATGGGAGGCAAGGTTGATCCTGTTTATTATATTTTTAACCTGGTACCTGCCGGATGGGTGATCGTTTCAGCAGATGATGCAGTGGTGCCTGTACTGGCTTATTCTTTCGAAGGAAATTACCAGGAAACGGATATGGCTCCCCAGTTCCGGGCATGGATGAAGCAGTATGAGGATCAGATCAGCTATGCACGTGAACAAAAGAATGCCCCATTTGAATCAATCAAAAAAGCCTGGGATCACTTACTGGTTAATAATCCTTCGTCACTCATCCCATTTAAGAACCAACGGGAAGTCCTGCCCCTGATCATCTCGAAATGGAATCAGAACACATATTATAACGAGTATTGCCCGATTGCCGCGGGAGGACCCGGTGGCCACGCTTATGCCGGATGCGTTCCTACCTGCATGGGACAGATCATGTACTATTACCGTTGGCCCGATACCGGTATAGGTTCTTATTCCTACGAAGATCCCAACTTTGGAGCTCTCTCCGCCGATTTCGGGAATACCACCTACCGATGGAACGAAATGGTCGATGCGCTCACGGGCAGCGACCCGGCCATCGCCGAGTTGCTATTCCACCTTGGTGTCTCCTGTGACCTACAATACGGGGCGAACGGCTCCGGTATGTATAACCATAAGGCAGCCTATTCCCTGAGAACCTTTTTCAAGTATTCCCCGCAAACCCAGTACGTTTTCCGTGACAGCACCGCAATGAACTGGGATAGCATCCTGATCGCCCATCTCGACCGAAAAATGCCCCTCTACTATGCCGGATGGTCGGTCCCCAACGTCAACGGCCATGCGTTTGTATGTGATGGATACCAGGATACCTCTTATTTCCATTTTAACTTCGGGTGGAGCGGAAGCAGCGATGGTTATTTTTATACAGATAACCTGACTCCGGGCGGAAGTAATTTCAACCTTGCACAGGAGGTCATCATCAACTGCTACCCCGATACGGTCAATTACACGTATCCCTCCTATTGCGAGGGCGGATCTGACCTGACATTCCGGATGGGCAGCATCGATGACGGCAGCGGCCCCATGAAAAATTACCTCGCCAATAAAGACTGCAGCTGGCTGATCGACCCACAGACACCGGAGGACTCGATTACGGACATAACACTGAAATTTGACTGCTTCAACACCGATACAAACGACATCGTTAACATTTACGATGGACCAACCGCGGCATCCCCCTTGCTTGGAAGTTTCTCCGGACAAATCCTTCCACCACAGATCACGTCGACCGGGAACAAGATGCTGATCACATTCACCACCCTCAACGGACCACCCGAAATGGGATGGTTTGCAAACTATACCACGATCGCCCCCGTCTGGTGCAGCGGAACCACCATCCTGACTGCTGACACCGCCGAGCTGACCGACGGCAGCATGACCTTCAACTATCATAACAACACCAACTGCCGCTGGAGGATCACCCCTGAAAATGGCCTTCCGGTGACCATCTATTTCCGGTCGTTTGACACGGAACCGGGTAAAGATGTCCTCCGCATCTTCGACCTTCAATCGCAGGATACCCTCGCAGAGATCTCCGGGCATTACTCCGAAGGAAGCCTTCCTGATTCGGTAACCGCCCCGAGCGGAAAGATGTATCTCATCTTTACATCCAACAGCAGCATCACCGCAAAAGGATGGGAGATCTATTATCCGGCTTCCCATGTCGGGATCACTGAACCAGGTTTTATCCGGTCACTGTCATTATACCCGAATCCGGTATCCGATAAGGTGACCATTTCGTTCTCGGTTCAGAATTCCGGGTTGATCAGTTATACCCTGTCGGACCTGCAATCCAGGATTGTCGCTGAAGGAAAAATTGAAGCACAGCAGGGCGAGAACAGCACGATGGTCGATGTTTCCAAATTACAGGCAGGAACTTATTTTATTCGGTTCCATGACGACCAATCCGTGATTACCAGAAAACTCCAGATAATCCATACCAGGCTCTAACATTAAAAACAAAATGAATTCCAGATGAAAAAAAACCTACTCCTGTTACTATCGTTGCTTTTAAGCACCACATTATTCGCTAAACATGTCGATAAAGAAGCGGCCGGTAGAGCCGGTATTAATTTCTTCTTTCAACGGGCAAGCCTGTATAAATCCTTGAATTACCAGGATCTAAGAATTACCGGCACATTCGTCACTACTGAAAACGCCGTATCGGTCTACTATGTGTTTAACATCGATGGCGGGGGATGGGTCGTTGTATCTGCCGAGGATGACGTCACACCGGTGCTTGCGTATTCGTTCGAAGGTAGCTATTCGACAGACAACCAACCCCCACAGTTCATATCCTGGATGGATGGATATGCCAAACAGATCGGTTTTACCATCGATAACAACCTTCAGGCAGGGGATGATATTCATCAGCAATGGGAAAGGTTGATGACAACCGATCCTTCCACCCTGACGGACAAAGCTACTTTGAACGAAGTGACGCCCTTACTGATCTCGACCTGGGACCAGGGGACTCATTACAATCTGCTTTGTCCGGCCGATGGGGCAGGTCCCGGTGGACATGTCTGGGCCGGATGCGTGGCTACTGCCATGTGCCAGGTGATGTACTATTACCGGTTTCCAAACACCGGAAACGGAGAACATTGCTATACCCCCTGGGGCTATGAAGAGCAATGCGCCGATTTTGGTGCAACAAACTATCGCTGGAATGAGATGGTGAATGCCCTCAACAATTCCCAGTATAACGATACGGCAACGGCTGAACTGCTGTGGCACGCCGGGATATCGGTCAACATGATGTATTCCCCCGACGGATCGGGGGCTTACAGTGAAGACGCCGCTGCTGCCATGATCAACAACTTCAGGTACGTTACCAATACCCAACTGCTTGAAAAAAGTAATTATTCAGAAAGCGCCTGGGCCGGAATTCTGAGAGATAACCTGGATAAGAAGCGTCCCATGTACTATGACGGATATGGTACCGGTGGCCATGCGTTCAATGTGGATGGATACCAGGGAACGGATTATTTTCATTTTAATTGGGGATGGAGCGGTTCATACAATGGTTACTTTTACCTGAATAATCTGAATCCGGGAGGAAATAATTTTACCAACGGACAAGGTGCCATCGTGAACCTTTACCCGGATACTCTCTCGAATATCTATCCCAATTATTGTAATGGTCAAACGATCCTGCATGCTTTATCGGGAACATTTGAAGACGGCGGCGGTCCGACAAAGGATTATTTACCCAATTCCAGTTGTAGCTGGCTGATTGATCCGCAAAACATAAGTGATTCTGTTACCGGCATCACGCTTACCTTCAGCAAGTTCAACACTGAAGCCGGTAACGATATTTTACGTATTTACCAGGGCGGGACAACCAGCGATGTACTGCTGGGAGAATACTCCGGTGACAATATCCCGCCGTCTGTGACCGTGGCCGGGAACAAAGCCCTGATCACCTTCACAACCAATAACAGTATTCAAAAACCCGGATGGTTTATTACTTATATTTCCGAAACGATGGATTGGTGCCAGGGGACCCAGATCCTGACGGAACCCGAAGGAACCATCAGCGACGGAAGCCTGAATTTCAATTACAAAAACAGCAGCAATTGTCGTTGGCGGATCTCCCCTGAAGGCACCGGCCCCATCATGCTGACAATAACTTCCTTTAATACAGAAACCCTGCACGATGTTTTACGCATCTACGACCTGGGATCAGAAGAAATGATCGGTGAGATCTCAGGAGAATATGCTGCCGGGAATATGCCGGGGCCCTTCACGGCCAACAGCGGAAGAATGTTCATCATGTTCACCACAAATCAAACGGTCACCGGTCTTGGTTGGGAAGGATATTATACCACCTTCCCTGTAGGGTGCAAGGAGGCCAATGAACTGTCAGCGATTCAAATTTTCCCCAATCCGGCCACTGAATTCGTGACGGTCAGCGGAAAGGCCTTGAAAATGGATAATCTGAATATTGAAATGCTGAATATGGAAGGAAAAACGCTGATGAAAGATGAAATGATCATCAACGATGGTTCTCTTCTCCAGAAGATCGATTTACACGGGATCCCAAAAGGGGTCTATATCCTGAAGATTGTTTCGGATAATGAGGTTACACTGAAGAAGCTACTGGTACAATAAAGAAAGGCTTATTATGAAAAGGGACGATCGCTGAGGTCGTCCTTTTTTATTTGATAAACAGAAGATCGATCTCTCCTTTTTGTTTAAGACATTCCTTAAGCTTGGCCTTGAGTTTCCAGCAGGTCATCTGGCGAAGCTCGATCTGCCTTGAAAGCTCATACGTAGAAACCCCCGGATCATGGCAAACCATGTAAACGATACGGAAAGCTTCGGTGAGTCCGATATGGCAACGGTGGAAAATGGTATGCGATGTTGCGGATTCTTCCTGCTTGCAACGCGTACAGCGCCGTGAATAAGGGGTTTTCCCCTTGCAAAAATTGGTATGACCGCATTTCCTGCAAACAAAACCATCCGACCATTTCTGTTCAGCCAGGAAACGCAGGCAATCATCCTCGGTGGCAAATTGGTCGGTAAACTGCTTTTGATCAAGCTGACGAATTTGTAATTGCATGGCATGGATCTCCTTCCGGAGGCAAAATTAAAAAAAATAGTGATACTTATGCGATTTATAATAAAAAAGTTGTAATTTTGTATCCGCATTATAAATGATAAACGATGAAGAAACATATTTGGTTTTTTGGTATGCTCATCTCCCTGAGCTTCATTGCCTGCAGTAGCAGCTCCGGTAATATGTCCGCAGGGACCGATGAAGGTTCTGTTGATTCCAGGTCCGACGGCCAGGTTGTCAAGCTTACCGCTGAGGGGTTTAAAAAGCTGGTCTGGGATTATGAAAAAAATCCGAAAGAATGGAAATTCAGGGGCGATGTACCCTGCATCATTGATTTTTATGCCGATTGGTGCCGTCCATGCAAGATGGTTGCTCCGGTCATGGAAGAGCTGGCCAGGGAGTACAAGGGAAAGATAAGGATTTACAAGGTCAATACCGACGAGCAGCGTGAACTGGCGGGATTATTCAGTATCAGATCAATTCCCGCGATGTTGTTTGTTCCCAGAACCGGTCAGCCGCAAATGAAGGTTGGAGCCATGCCGAAAGAATCGTATGTTCAGGCGATCAACAGCATGCTGAATATCAAATAAAGCATGATTCGCCTTCCCACGGCTGACATTTCCTGGTCATTAAAGGAGACGGGCTGATCAAAGAGAAAAAACAATAAAAACAATAAAACCATGATTGAACATTTGACAAAAGAAGCTTTCCAGAAGAAAGTTTTCGATTATGAGAAGAACAAGGAGTGGAAATTTGAAGGAACGCTCCCATGTATCATTGATTTTTATGCCGATTGGTGTGGCCCCTGCAAGATGGTTGCCCCGATTCTCGACGAACTGTCGAAGGAATATACCGGTAAGATCAATATTTATAAGGTAGATACGGAATCGGAACAGGAACTTGCCGGGGCTTTTGGTATCCGGAGTATTCCTTCCATGCTTTTTGTACCGCTGAAGAACCAACCCCAGATGACCGTGGGCGCTCTGCCGAAAGAGTCGCTGAAAAAAGCCATCTCTGATGTGCTGTTAACGGAAAAGGTCTCAAATTAACTTCTGGTCATCCGGTCATTAAGTCATTAGGGCATCAGGGTATTAAGTCATTAGGTCATTAGGGCATCAAGTCATTAGGACATCAAGGCTGTAAGCATAAGGATTAAAATAGTATATTTACAGATGTTGAACTGTTAATTCAACGGTTTAATTTCCATAATGACCTAATGGCCTAATGACTTAATGACTATTTTTATGGTATTCCCGACGGCATATCTGCCCTCTATCAATTATATGTCGAAATGCCTTAACCAGGAAGAGATCCTGGTTGAAATTTTCGAGACCTATACAAAGCAGACTTGCAGGAATCATTGTGAGATCTATAGCCCGAACGGGAAGCAGACACTCAGCATACCGGTCATCAAGACCCACGGGAACCATACTCTGACCAGAGACATACGGATCTCATACCGGATGCCCTGGCAGAAGATCCATTGGCGTTCGATCGAAACCGCCTATAACAACTCCCCATTCCTTCTCTATTATAAAGATTCTTTTATACCGGCATTTACCAAAAGGTATGATTTCCTGATCGATTTCAACCGCGATCTTCTGGAGGCTGTGTTTTCATCATTAAGGATCACCAAACAAATCAGGTGGACCCCATCCTTTACCATAGATCCTTCTCCCCAGGAAAGGGAAAAACTGGTCTCAAAAAAATTGCGGTTTCACCACCTGGAATACACCCAGGTCTTCATTGAAAAGCACGGATTCCTCTACAATCTGAGTGTCATTGATTGTCTGTTCAACCTCGGACCGGAAACCGGAGTCTACCTGGGGCATTGCACGAAACTCATCTGAACAGATAATGTCTCTCCTCATTCAGTGGATGCCAATCAGGTAACTAATATTTGCTAATTTTTCTATTTGAATAAAAATTGTTGTATCTTTGCGTTTATTTAATCTAAATTAATTGTTAACCTTATTAAACCTTCCGGAAGGAACAACCGGAACGATCGTAAAAGTTCGCGGCCGGGGTGCGTTTCGAAAACGAATTACCGAGATGGGATTTGTACGGGGCAAGGAAGTTACTGTGATCAAGGCTGCCCCGTTGCAGGATCCGATCGAGTACCGGATTCTTGGATACAATGTCTCGTTGAGACAGAGCGAAGCAAGGTTGATCGAAGTGATGACTCCGGAGGATTACTTGAAAGACATTCCCGGTTCTGATGGAAACAACGGACATACAAGAATCCTGGAGGAAGAAAGCCTGCGCAATAACAACAGGGATATCGGCAAGGTCATTGAAGTGGCGCTGGTCGGCAACCCGAACAGCGGTAAGACAACCCTGTTTAACTATGCATCCGGATCACACGAAAGGGTTGGAAATTTCAGCGGGGTCACGGTTGATTCCAAAGAAGGCAGGTTCAAACTGGATGGCTTCATTTTTAACATCACCGACCTTCCGGGGACCTATTCCTTATCAGCCTATTCCCCGGAAGAGGTTTTCGTCCGCAACCAACTGTTCAACGCGATGCCTGATGTCGTTGTCAACGTAGTGGATGCTTCCAATCTGGAACGCAACCTCTACCTGACAACCCAACTGATCGATATGGATATCCGGGTGGTCATTGCACTGAATATGTACGATGAATTCGGGAAGCAAGGACACCTTCTGGAATACAAGGAGCTTGGAAAGCTCTTCGGGATCCCCGTTATTCCTACAGTCAGCTCAAAAGGTGTCGGGATCGACGATCTTTTCCGACAGATCATCGCCGTTTATGAAGACCGTAACCCGGTCGTAAGGCATGTTCACATCCATTACGGCAACGAACTTGAAAAATCGATCCATCGTATCCAGGATGTCATATGGCAGGACAAGGATCTTGCCAGTAATATTTCTTCTAGATATCTCGGCATCAAATTACTTGAGAAGGATTCGGAATTACAGGAAAGAATCCGGCAAACAATCAACTTCCCTCAGATCATGAAAACCGCTGAAGCTGAGATCCACCGGCTGGAAACCAGTTTCAGGGAAGATTCAGGAACCCTGATCACCGATGCCAGGTACGGTTTTATCGCGGGAGCGCTAAAAGAGACACTCACCCTTAAGACGAAAACCGGACCGGTAAAATCACGCAGTGAAAGGATTGATACCTTTCTGACCCACCGGATCCTCGGGTTCCCCATCTTTCTGTTCTTCCTCTGGATCATGTTCCAGTCGACCTTTTCTCTCGGGGCTTATCCGAAGCACTGGATCGAGCTGGGTGTTGCCATGACAGGCCGGATCACAAGCGATTTGTTGCCATCCGGACCTCTCAGGGATTTACTTGTTGACGGGATCATCAACGGAGTTGGCAGCGTGATCGTATTTCTGCCCAATATCCTAATCCTGTTCTTTTTCATTTCCCTGATGGAAGATACCGGTTATATGGCAAGGGCGGCATTCATCATGGACAAGCTGATGCACAAGATCGGGCTGCACGGCCAGTCATTCATTCCCCTGATCATGGGTTTCGGCTGTAACGTACCCGCTATTATGGTTACCCGGACATTAAAAGACAGGAACGACCGGTTACTGACCATGCTGATTAATCCGTTTATGTCGTGCAGTGCCCGTCTGCCTGTTTATATTCTTATCACCGGAGCGATTTTTCCGGAGCATGCCGGAAGCGTGATATTCGGTCTCTACCTGACCGGCATTGTACTTGCGGTGCTGATCTCCCTGATCCTGAAAAAGACACTGTTTAAAAGCATGGAAGCACCATTTGTCATGGAGCTGCCGCCATACCGGATGCCAACCACCCGGGTCATCTTCCTGCACATGTGGGAAAAAGGCCAGCAGTATCTCCGGAAGATGGGGGGTATCATCCTCCTCGCAGTCATCCTTATCTGGGCGCTGGAATACTTCCCGGGAGGAAGCCAGGTAAAACCCGAGGTACGGCTGGAACAATCATACATCAGCAGAATCGGTAAAGCGGTGGAACCGGTTATCCGGCCTTTGGGATTCGATTGGAGGATGGGTGTCAGCCTGATCACCGGCATGGCGGCAAAAGAGGTGGTGGTCAGTACCATGGGGGTGCTTTTTGGTGCAAGCCATTATCATGAGAAGGAGAAGAACGAGAACCTGTCGTCCACCCTTGCAAAGGTAACCTATCAAACAGGGTCCAGAAAGGGAGAGCAGATATTCACCCCGCTTGCCGGAATTTCCTTTCTTCTTTTCATTCTCATCTATATGCCGTGTGTTGCAGTGATCGCTACGGTCAAACGGGAGTCGGGTCACTGGAAATGGGCTCTTTTCCTGATGTTATATACCACCCTTCTGGCCTGGATGGTATCCTTCTCGGTATACCAGTTAGGTCTTTTATTCACTATTTGATATGAACGGACAATATTTAATCGTCGGATTAGTCATTTTCTTCGCCCTGGTCATCACTTTAGTCCGGACCATCCGGTTTTTCATCGACCCGTTGCGACATTGCAGGGATTGTTCGGTGAATTGCGGGGAGTGCAAATTTTGACTTTTCCGTTTTGACCTTTGACTTATCTACGTATCTTTGGTCTCTACATTTTAATCTCAGACCATGGACTTCGGAATCTGCCTTCAAAGTATTATCCCGGTGCGACGTGAACCCGATCACCGCAGTGAACTGGTAACCCAAATACTCTTTGGAGAACTCTACCGCGTGCTGGAAGGGAACAACAACTGGTTTCAAATCCGGCTTGCCTATGACGATTATGAAGGATGGATCGATGGCAGGCATCACCAAATCCTTGAAGAACAGGAATTCCTCCGGCTGTTCGATGCAGAAACCCCATGCAGCCTCGACCTTGTTCAATTGATTCAGAACGAAACGAAGAATTCGGTCTTTCCGGTAGTTGCAGGAAGTTCTCTTCCGGGTATTGAGGAGTTCCGGTTTACTGTTAAGGGTCACATTTATGTTTTTGACGGACAGGTGTCTGACCTTTCTGAGCTGGAGGAGGTCGGGAGTCCGCAGGATCTCATGGACATCAAGCATACCATGATCAACGATGCCATGTTGTATCTCCATGCTCCTTACCTCTGGGGCGGGCGGTCGCCGTTTGGCATCGACTGTTCAGGTCTGGTTCAGATGGTCTATAAATTCAAGAAGGTTCGCCTTCTTCGGGATGCGAGGCAACAGTCGACCCAGGGTGAGGTGGTCAGCCTGCTTGATGAAGCGGAGCCGGGTGATCTGGGATTTTTCGATGATGAGGAAGGGAACATCACGCATGTCGGATTGCTTATCGACCGTAACCGTATCCTTCATTGTTCCGGCAAGGTCCGTATCGATACCATCGACCATGAAGGCATTTACAACGACGAGTTGCAGAAGTACACTCACAAGCTTAGGCTCATCAAAAGGGTTTTATGAGCGTGGCGGAAGTCATTGCACAAGCCCTTCTGGATGCCGGGGTAAAGGTGATCACCTATGTTCCCGGCTACGGCGGATCGGATATTTTCAGGGTGCTGGAATCAAAAGTGAATGATACGCTGTTTATCTCTTTTCATGAAGAACCGGCTTATACCATTGCCCTTGGTGCCGCTCTTACGGGAAAACGGTCCGTTTCCCTGTTCAAGACCCATGGGATCATGAAGGCCGGCAATGCGGTATCTGATTCCCTGTTTGCGGGAACGACGGCCGGTTTCGTTACCATCATCACTGAAGATCAGGGAGGGACCCATTCCGACAGCATCATTGAGGCCCGGCCTTTTCTCGAAGGGATAGGAATGCCTTATCTTGTTTCGACACCTGGTCGTATTTATGAAGATATTTTCAGGGCATACGCCATGTCGGAGCACGACCGGCTACCTTATGCATTGGTGATCAATGCAGATGATGTAAAGGGTGTTGTTTCTCCGGCCAATCCGCCGGGCGGATGCCCGGCGGATTGGCCGGAGCCTCCAAGCTACTCCCGTAACGTCCAGCAACACGTTATGGCACCATTGTTCAATCCGTATCAGAGGAAAGTCTATGAAGCAAAGAGAAATAACCTCAACTGGAAATCAATCCCGATACCTCCCCTACCTCCGATCCCTGAATCCACCCCCCCGAACTGGAAAAAAATTGTAGAAATCTACGTCCCACTCTTCCGCATTTTCAAAAAATACCGTGGTGATATCGTAACCGGCGATACCGGCGTCTCCAGCCAGTTTTCTTCTGAGCCATGGAACTGCATCGATATCGTTACCTATATGGGGGGCAGCATCCCCCTCGCCATCGGGGCGAAACTGGCCGGATTCAGGGATGTATGGGCAATAACCGGCGATTTTTCATTCATCTCAGCGGGACCGCTTGGGCTGTTGGAAGCATATCTAAGAAAAATCCCCCTGAAGATCCTGATCCTTTACAATGGCCGGGCTTCAACCACCGGCGGACAAACGATACCCGCCGGGGCTCTCGAAAAGGTACTCAGCGGATATAAGGAGATGACCCGGTGGGTCAACGACCCCAATGATACCGGTGACCTGGAAAAGGTCCTGAAAGAAATGGCTGATAATCCTGCGATGCAAATCGTTATTCTTGACTACCGGAAGCTTTTTTAGACTTTCCGGGCACCTCCTGGTTAAATACCCAGCAAAGCCTGATCGTAATTACATTGTTGAACTGATACCGGGTTTCCGGGTTTTTTGGGTCGTCCGGGTGGGTGATCTCCACTTCCCTGAGCCTGACTATCGAATACTGGTAACGCAGATCGGCCCAGAGCCGGTTCCAGAGCCTGATCTGAAGATCGGCAACGACGCTTACATCAAAATTCAACAGACCTGACTTATAGGTATATAAACTATCATAGAAAGTATTTTTTGTCTCTTTATAATTGACCCGTTGTCCGTAAGAAAACCCCACGCCTCCGGAAATCAACCTTTTATCGGTAAAATGAACCAGAACAGGAATCTCCACGTAATCCAGTTTCAGCGTATAGGTGGTGGTGTCCGTGTTGCCCGAATGGTGACTTCCTTTCTGGGAATAAAGCAACTCCATGCTAACAGACCATTTTTTGTTCTTTCCAAAAGGGATGATGACCATGGGCCCTATATTCAGTCCGACTTTATGAAAACCATAGTAGTCGTCCCCGTCCACCTGGGTAAGGTTTATCCCTGCGGATATGCCTCCAAGGAACCGCTGTGCGGAGAGCTCACCGGCAAAAACAATCACGAGAAAAAGCAGAGGAATGGTTTTTGTTAAATAATTGGCCATTAGGTCATTAAGTCATTAGGTCATTAAGTCATTAAGCCATTAATTATTTGTATTTTGCTAATCCCTTATTTCACTTCATCACTTCATCACTTCATCACTTCATCACATGATCACTTCATCACTTTTATCTAACGATCATTTGTCTTCCTTAGTATTCATTCCTTTCATGGTGAGCTGAATCCGTTTCCTTGGAATATCGATTTCGGTGACTTCTACCATAACCTTTTGGTTCAACTTTACTACATCGTTCGGATCCTTCACATAGTGATCAGCCATCTGGCTCACATGCACCAGTCCGTCCTGGTGAACTCCAATATCGACAAAGGCTCCAAAGTTAGTGATATTCGTAACGATCCCGGGCAAGCGCATTCCTTTCTTCAAGTCATTGATGGTATGGACATGCTGATCAAATTCGAACATTTCGAATTGCTGCCGGGGATCCCGTCCCGGTTTTGCCAGTTCCTGCAAGATGTCCTGCAGGGTAGGCAGTCCGACTCTCCCGTCGATGAACTCCTCCAGCTTCAGCTGAATCCGTAATCCCGGCTTCTCGATGAGGTCGGTCACGCTGCAACGGATCTTTTCAGCCATGCGGTCCACCACGTAATAGCTTTCGGGGTGCACCGCGCTCCGGTCAAGCGGGTTCCCCGCATCGCTGATTCTCAGAAAACCGGCAGCCTGCTCAAAAGCCTTTTCCCCGAATCTCGGAATATTCCGGAATTCAACCCTGGACCGGAAAGGACCGTTGAAGTTACGGTATTCGATGATATTTTTCGCCAGTCCGGGTCCGAGACCCGAAACGAAGGTCAGCAACTCTTCGCTGGAGGTATTGATCTCCACCCCGACTTTGTTCACACAACTGATAACGGTATCTTCCAGGCTTTTCTGAAGGGCATTCTGGTCGACATCATGCTGGTATTGTCCGACACCTATGGATTTGGGATCGATCTTTACCAATTCTGCCAGGGGATCCATCAAACGGCGGCCGATGGATACTGCCCCCCGGACGGTGGCATCGTAATCGGGAAATTCCTTGCGGGCCACAGACGATGTAGAATAGATCGAGGCGCCGCTCTCGTTCACCACCAGCGCTACAAGATCCCTGTCAAACCGGATGCTGCGGATCAGCCGTTCGGTTTCCCGACCGCCGGTGCCATTGCCGATGGCAATGGCTTCGATCTTATAAGCATTGACAAGGCTTTTGATCTTATGTACCGATTCCCTGACTTCATTCTGCGGAGGATGGGGGTAAATAGTTTCGTTGTGCACCAGCTTCCCCTGGCGATCCAGACACACGATCTTGCAACCGGTCCGGAAACCCGGATCGATAGCCAGTACATTCTTTTGTCCGAGGGGTGATGCAAGCAGCAACTGACGCAGGTTTTCGACAAACACCCGGATGGCTTCCGTATCGGCTTTAATCTTGGACTGGTGCCGCATTTCCGTTTCCATGGATGGGAATAGCAGACGCTTACAGCCATCGGCAATGGCATCTTTTACCAGCTGGGATGAAGCATTCTCCCCTTTGATAAAGATCTTTTCCAGCAATTCCTGTGCTTTGGCCGGATCAACTTCCACAGAAACCTTCAGGAACCCTTCATTTTCTCCCCGGAATAAAGCCAGAGCCCGGTGTGAAGGAGCCCTGTAAAGGGGTTCCTGATGGTTGAAATAACTCCGGTAGTTCGCACCTTCCTCTTCTTTCCCCTTCACAGCCTTTGATCTGATCACCGCTTCACGCTGGAACAACTGGCGGATACGCTGGCGTGCATAACCATGTTCACTGATCCATTCGGCTATGATATCGGAAGCGCCCTGAATCGCCTCCTCAACACTGCTGACCCCTTTTTCAGGATCGGCAAAGGGTTTTGCTTTTATTTCGACGTCATCATATTTCTGCAACATGATGATTTTTGCCAGTGGCTCCAATCCTTTCTCTCTGGCGATACTTGCCCTGGTTTTTCGCTTCGGACGGTAAGGCAAATAGATATCTTCCAGCTCAGCCATCGTTGCAGCTCCATTCACGGCTTCTTCCAGCTCAGATGTCAGTTTCTCCATTTCGGAAAGCGATTTCAGGATGGATGCACGCCTTGTATCCAGATCTTTTAACTGGGCAAACCGGTCACGGATAGCCATTAACACGGTCTCATCCATGCTCCCGGTCATTTCCTTCCGGTACCGGGCAATAAAGGGTATGGTGGCACCACTTTCCAGCAAGGTAATGGTATTCCTGACAAAAGCGGGTGCCAGATTCAGTTCAGCAGCTATGGTGCCTGCATATTTTTCTGGAGTCATTGTAGAAGTGTTACGGTTCCGTTGAGGTGAATACCCTGTGTCCCCACCGTTTATAAATATCCATCCTTAACTCGATATTCCGCCAAAGCCCCATCACCTGGAAATAATCGTTCAATCCATCACCGTTGGGTTTCCATGTTAACCTGGACAGACAAGGAAAAAGGAAGCAGGATCACCAGGAACTGGATCAACACACCTTTACGATAAGGATGTTTATCATTCATTTTTCACCCTGAAATTCTAATATAATCATCAAAAATAAAACTAATTATGGAGAAAATACCAGGCACCGGATATCAATCACCATCCCGAAGCAAGGATGTCGATAATATGGATGGTTTTAATCGGCAACTGATGCTTGTCAATGTAGGATTGCTGCTGCATCAGGCAGGACGAATCGGTGGAAACGATGTATTCAGCTCCGGTCTCCAGGGCATTCTGGATTTTCTGTTCCGCCATAGCGGTAGAAATGGGTTCGAATTTTACGGAGAATGTCCCGCCGAAACCACAACAAACCTCGTTTTCTTTCATCTCCCGGAGCTCCAGTCCTTTGACATTCCTTAAAAGCCGGCGGGGTTCATCAGTCAAACCGTATTCCCGGAGGGCAGCACATGAGTCGTGATAGGTCACAACATGGTCGAAGGTAGCTCCGACATCCTCTATTTTCAGCACGTTGACCAGAAAATCGGTGAATTCAAAACAATTTTTTTTCAGCTGCTTATATTCCAGGTGATAGGCGGTATTGTGAAAAAGCCAGGGATAATAGTTTCGGATAAAACTAATGCAGGAAGCGGAAGGGCCGACAATAAGGCGGTCGTTGGGAAAATCCTTCAGGAATTTTTCGCCCATCTTTTTTGCATCATCCCAAAAACCACTGTTGAAAGCCATCTGACCGCAACACGTCTGATTCCCGTTGTAATTAACATCCTGGCCCAGTTTTTCCAGAACCTTAACCATGTTCATTCCGGTTTCCGGATAGATCTGATCAATAAAACAGGGAATAAAAATATCAACAAGCATCTGACCAATTAGGAATTAGGAAATACGAATCAGGAATTAATACAGTATGGTGATCATTGTTTAATTTGTCTCAAAAATATAAAAATCCTTCATTCCTGATTCCTAATTCTTAATTCTTAATTAACAACTTATCACCGAATTTCAAATCCAAGATGCTGCATGTGTTCCCAGAATCCGGGATACGATTTCATGACCACATCCGGATTTGTGATGCGGATCACACCGGTTTTCAGGGCAAGCGGTGCAAAGGCCATGGCCATCCGGTGATCACCGTATGTCTCGATGGATGTCTCAGGCCTTAAGCGGAGCGAAGATGCCCCGAATTCGATAATCGGCATTTGGTTTTCCATGGTTTCCGTCGTGACCCCGATACCGATTTTTTCAATTTCATTCTGTAACGCCCGTACCCGGTCGGTTTCTTTCACCCGCAGACTTTTCAATCCTTCAAACCGTCCGTTCATGCCTAAGGCGGCGCAGGTGATTATGACGGCCGGGGCAATGTCGGGATAATCGGTGAAATCAAAAAAATACCCATCGGTGGTTTTCCCGTCTTTAGTCAGCCTGACACCTTCTTTCCGGTATTCGGTATTAACGCCGAAGCTCTGATATATCCGGGCGAGGATGGCATCGCCCTGGGTACTTTCTCTACGGAGCCCCAGAAGTTCCAGATCCACAACATCCGCCAGGGCTGCCGCCTCATACCAGAAAGCGGCGGCTGACCAATCCGACTCCACCGAAAAACGGCGGCCCTCATAAAGGCCCGGATTAATCTTTATCTTATGTCCCGTCTTCCGGATCCGGATGCCGAAATATTCCATTAATGCCAGGGTCATATCAATATATGGAGATGAAACAGGCTGCCCTTTCATGTGAAGCGTAAGACCTTCGGGAAAATACGGAGCGATCAGCAGAAGGGATGAGCAAAACTGGCTGCTGATCCCGCATTCAATGGTGGTTTCATTGGTTATCGGCGTTCTTCCCTTGATCAGGATTGGCGGATAGCCGATCCTGGACAGGTATTCAATATCGGCTCCAAGGTTCTTCAATGCATCCACCAGGTTCCCGATGGGGCGCTGTTTCATTCTCTCGGATCCGGTAAGAACCCATTTCCCGGGGCGGAAAGCGAGATAACCGGTAAGGAAGCGCATGACCGTCCCGGCATTCCGGGTGTCGATCTCTGTGACCTTCACCGGCGAGCCCGCGGGACAGATCATCGCCAGGATCTCTTTCAGCAGGGATGTATCTTCTGAATCAGACAAATTATCGATCGGGAAGCCGGATCCGGATAAGGCACGGATGATCAATAACCGGTTGCTGATGCTCTTGGACGCAGGGAGGACCAGGCTTCCTTTCAAGGCCCTGTCGGATTTGCTGAGGACGATGGTCTTCATTGCCCTGAACATTCATGTAAATAATATCTCAGGGATTCCCCGATTTCTTCTTCTTCACAAAAGACCTGAGTCCTCGGCTTTCCTACCGATTCCAGTAAAGTGAATCCCAGCCTATCATTCCGGTTTTTCTTATCATGTCCCATCAGCCCGGTAAGCACGGGTATATCCTCTTCAGTAAACCGATACCACGGATAGCTGATCCCGATGCAGGATGTGATATCCTCCAGATCCTGTGAACTTAACCCTGTTTTACGATAAGATAAATAGGTCTCACAAACGATGCCGATGGCAACAGCATCGCCGTGAAGGAGGGTCTGCCGGTCTGGTGATTGTGACCAGGATTCAAGTGCATGACCAACAGTATGCCCGAAATTGAGCGTTTTACGGATTCCCTTTTCCCGGAAATCCCTCCGTACGATCGAATTCTTGATCGTCACCGTCTTGAAGAGGATTTCACGAAAGGATTTGCCGGTAAGAAAGGCCTTTTGTGAGACAGGGAACTTTCTGAGCTTATTCCACAAGACCGGATCTGAGATCAGGGATGTTTTGATGATTTCAGCAAACCCTGAGCGGATCTGGTCATAGGGCAGGGTCCGGAGAAATTCAGGGAAGATAAATGCGGCCATTGGCGGGAAGAAGAAGCCGATCTGGTTTTTGATTATGCCGAGATTTACGGCCGTCTTTCCGCCAATGGCCGCATCCGCCTGAGCCATGAGGGTTGTCGGTATGTTGATGTATGATATTCCTCGCTGGTAAGCGGAAGCAACAAAACCGCCGAGGTCGCTCACCATTCCTCCACCGAGATTGATCATCAGGGTATGCCGGTCGGCCCTCGACGTCATCAATTCCTTCCACAATAAAGCGGCGGTGTCAAGCGATTTGGTCATTTCACCGGAAGGCACCTCAAGGACCAATGCATCATCGAATGAAGAGGTTGCAGCTTTGAGAACGGGAAGACACAATCGCCCGGTATTGTCATCAACAAGGATGATGATCCGGGATATGCTTCGTCGATGAGACTTCAGAAAGGAATCCACCAAACTCATATCGCCTCCGCAGACAATGCGGGTCCGGTCGACCGTCGTCACCCTTCCTGACAGGTTCATGTGTTTCTTCGTATTTCTTAATGGAAAGCCGCCATCAACAAGTCAATATCCTGGAATGGCAGGTTGAACTGCCGGCTAATGAAAAGGTTAGATATGATGCCATTGAAAATGTACACCCCCTGACGAACACCCCAATCCGCCTTCAGAAGGTTCTCGATCCCACCTGAAGTCCCGATATCCAGGATGACCGGGACAAAAATATTATTCAGGGCCTGGGAAGCAGTATGTGGTACTTTTGAGGCAATATTCGGAACACAGTAATGGGTCACACCATGAATTTTAAAAACCGGATCCGTCTGGCTGGTGGGTTTTGATGTCTCAAAACACCCCCCCTGGTCGATGCTGATATCGATGATCATCGCACCCTCCTTCATCTGCCGGATCATCTCCTCGGTAATGATGCAGGGGGTCCTTCCTTCAGGTGAATGGATAGCTCCGATGACCACATCGGCCGTTCGCATCGATTCGACCAGCACCTTGGGATGGAGGATCGATGTAAAAACCCGCTGTCCAAGGTTATTCTGGATCCGCCGCAGGCGGTAAACCGAATTATCAAAGATCTTGACAAGGGCTCCCAGCCCCATTGCAGACCGGGCTGCAAATTCAGCGACGGTCCCGGCTCCGATGATCACCACTTCGGAAGGCCTGATACCGCTGAAACCGCCAAACATTTTCCCCCGGCCGTAATCCGGATCTGCCAGGTATTCGGCAGCAATAAAGATGGATGTGCTTCCGGCGATCTCGCTCATGGCACGGATCACGGCAAGCTGGTTGGTTTTATCCCGTATCAGTTCAAAAGCCAGGGCCGTCACTTTCTTTGCAAGAATGCCACGGAAATACTCTTCACATTGCATGGCCATCTGAAGGGATGAGATCAGCGTCTGCTTCGGCCGGAGCCATTCTATCTCCTGAGCAACCACCGGGGCGACCTTCAGAATAATATCCGCCTTGTAAACTTCCTGAGACGAATAAACGATCTGGGCTCCCGCCTCACTATATTCATGATCGGTAAAGTGAGCAGTAAGCCCGGCTCCGGTCTCAACCATGACCTGGTGCTGGTTCCGGCACAGCAGGGCTACCCCGTCGGGAACCAGGGAAACCCTGTTTTCCTGCAGGGATATCTCTTTCGGCACACCGATGGTCAGACTGCTTCGCTGACGAGCCATTTCGAGCGTTTCCTCCTGGGGCATCAGCCGGTCGGCCGGAGACATACGGACATTGGATGGACGTTGATCTTCCATACAGTCAAAAATTTACACGAAGATACAAAAAAAGTCCGCAGTCAGCAGTTTGCAGTTGGCAGTCAGCCGACTAAAATTCTATAGCACGCTGACCTTCCCCGGAGATCGTGACACGGACAACACCTGCCGGCAACAGTTCTTCTACCAGTTCCGGCCATTCAATGAAGCAATAATTGCCGGAGAAGAGATAATCCTCATAGCCGATATCGTATACCTCTTCCACCTTTTTAATGCGGTAGAAATCGAAATGGTAGAGGGATTCCCCGGCCCGGGTGATATATTCATTGATGATGGCAAAGCTGGGGCTCTGGACAATGTCCGTAGCCCCAAGTTGGTGACAGATCACTTTGATAAAGGTGGTCTTCCCTGCCCCCATCTGACCATAAAATGCAAAAACCTTTGAGCGGGGAAAAGCCGTCAGCAGCTTCCTTGCTGCCGGAATTAAGTCAGATTCAGTTTTACAGGGAATTATCAATTCAAAATTACTTTGGTAAATACTTATTTACACATTGACTGCCGACTGCCAAGTTACTTTTTCTTTAGCACCACAAAGGGGATCATCACCTCCTCCATGCTGATCCCTCCATGCTGAAAGGTATTTTTATAATAGTTCACATAGTAATTGTAATTGTTCGGATAAGCGAAGAAGTCATCGCTCCTGCAAAAGATGAAGGATGAGCTGACATTGACCCGCGGCAGGAACGCATCCTGCGGATTCCTGACCTCAAATACTTCATCCCTTTCATATTTCAATGCCCGGCCGGTCTTGTAGCGCAAATTGACATTCGTGTTCCGGTCGCCCAGAACCTTTACAGGTGTACCAACCCGGATTGAGCCGTGGTCGGTCGTGATCACCAGGTTTACGTCTTTTTCCGAAAGGAACCTGATGATATCCAGCAACGGCGAATGCTGAAACCAGCTGACTGTCAGGGAACGGTATGCCTTCTCATCATCGGCTAGCTCCCGGATGATCTCCATCTCAGTCCGGGCATGCGATAACATGTCAACGAAATTGTAAACAATGAAATTGAGCTTGTTGACCATCAGGTTGGGCATCAATTCAACCAGCTTCTTGCCATATACCTGGTTTAGAACCTTGTAATAAGAATACTTGATGTCACGCCCGTAACGTTTGAGCAATTCGCCGAGCAACTCCGCTTCATAATTGTTCTTGGTGCCTTCCTCATCTTCGTTGACCCAGTATTTCGGGTATTTCCTTTCAATCTCGGTTGGAAGCAAGCCGGCGAAAAGGGAGTTCCGGGCATATTGGGTCACCGTCGGGAGGATGCTGTAGTAGATGTCTTCCCTTTCCGTACGGAAATATTCATCAAAAATGGGCTGGAGCACTTTCCATTGATCAAAGCGCAGGTTATCGATCAGGATCACAAAAAGCGGCTTGTCATCCGCCAGCAAGGGAAAGACCTTATCTTTGACCAGGTTATGGGATAATACCGGATGTTCTTTTGCCTTCCCGTTGATCCAATCCAGGTAATTGCGTTCTATGTATCTGGAAAATACCTGGTTTGCCTCATCCTTCTGCATCTTCAGCACCTGGTTCATCCCTTCATCGATCGATTGGCCTAACTTAAGCTCCCAGAAAGTGATCTTTTTATAGACTTCAGCCCATTCCTCAAAATTCAACCGGTTACTGATCTCCATTCCGATGTTTCGGAACTCCTGCTGATATTGAAATGTGGTTTTCTCGCTGAATATCTTCTTGTTCTCCAGGTTCTTTTTCAGGGAAAGTAAAATCTGGTTCGGTTTTACGGGTTTTATCAGATAATCGGCAATGTTTGATCCGATGGCATCTTCCATGATCGCTTCTTCCTCGCTCTTGGTGATCATCACCACCGGAAGGCTGGGATGACTGCTTTTAATCTTCATCAGGACTTCAATGCCTGACATTCCAGGCATCTGTTCGTCGAGAAAGACGATATCCAGGTCGGTTTGCCTGATGATCTCAAGCGCTTCCTGTCCGTTGTTGGAAGTAGTAACCTCATACCCCTTCTCTTTCAGAAAGATGAGATGCGGCTTCAACAAGTCGATCTCATCATCCACCCACAAAATATTGATCTTATCCATGCCTTCTTTTTTGTTACTTATAAATGTCGTAATATTGCTTTTATTGCGCCAGCGAGGGTTTTTTATATTTATTTAACAAAATTACGTGAATTTAACATCTACCAATAAACGAAAGAACATCAACGACCCGGTATACGGATTCATCACCATCCCGGATGATCTCCTATTTGATGTAATGGAACATCCATATTTCCAGCGGCTTCGAAGGATCAAGCAACTGGGTCTTACCTATTATGTCTATCCATCGGCCAACCATACCAGGTTTCAGCATGCCATTGGCAGTATGCACCTCATGGGTCTGGCTATCGGTGTATTACGATCAAAAGGGATTGGTATATCCGATGAAGAAGCCCAGGGGGTACGGCTGGCAATTCTCCTGCATGATATCGGCCATGGACCTTTCTCACATACCCTTGAACAATCCATCGTACCCGGACTTACCCATGAGGATCTTTCCCGGTTGTTCATCAAAGCGTTGAACCATCATTTCGGGGGCAAGCTCGAAATCGCGTACCAGATCTTTACCAACCGATATCCCAAGAAATTCCTTCATCAGCTTGTATCGAGCCAGCTGGATATGGATCGCCTTGATTACCTGACACGCGACAGCTTTTTTACCGGGGTTGCCGAAGGAGTGATCAGCACCGACCGGATCATCAATATGCTTACCGTATGCCGTGAAGAGCTGGTGGTTGAAGGAAAGGGCATTTACTCCATTGAAAAGTTCATCATTGCCCGCCGGTTGATGTACTGGCAGGTTTACCTTCACCGGGCCGTCATTGCGGCCGACCAGATGCTGGTCAATGTACTCCGCAGGGCAAAATACCTCAGCGAGCAAAAGGCCGGGCTTTTTGCAACTCCTGTATTTCAACAATTCCTCGTATCACGGTTCACCAGGGACGATTTTATGGCTGGGACTTCCTGGCTGGATTTATTTGCCCGGCTTGATGACTTCGATATTGTCCCTTCCATCAAGGTATGGTCCGACCACCCCGATCCCATTCTATCAACCCTGTCAAGTTGCCTGATCAACCGACATCTGTTCCGGGTGGAAATGCAAAATAACCCCTTCGATCCCGGCTATGTCGAATCGGTCAGACAGGCAACAAGGAAGAAGTACCACCTTTCGGAAGACGAGATCAACTACTTTGTTCAGGTTGATAAGGTCGAGAACAAGGCCTACAATCCCATTAACGATAAGATCAGGATCCGGGTCGGAGAGGATGACCTGCTCGATATTTCTGAGGCTTCCGAACAACTGAACATTGCCGTTTTACCGGTCACTGTGAGCAAGCATTTTATCTGTTACCCGAAAGACATAACATTATAAAGATCAATCCATTGAAAAAATACCATCGGTGTTTTGGAAATATTTGGTAACTTGCGCACTTTAACGACACCATTCGATGGAATTCACTGCCCGACAAGTTGCCGATATCCTGAACGGTACTATTGAAGGCAATCCCGATGTAACGGTTTCCAATCTTTCCAAGATCGAGGAGGGAACCCCGGGGACCATGACCTTCCTGGCCAACATGAAATATGCACCCTTTATTTACTCAACCGGTTCATCGGTTGTGGTCGTAAATAAAGATTTTATTCCGGCACATCCGGTGGCCGCAACCCTTATCCGGGTTGATGATGCCTATACGGCTTTTGCGAGGCTGCTGGAGATGTACAATAAGATGCAAACGCATACTAAGGGTGTTTCATCCATGGCTTTCATATCCGGAACCGCACGCATGGGGAAGAATGTTTCCATTGGCGAATTCTCTTTCGTTGGTGAAGAGGTAGTTCTGGGCAACGGAGTCATCATCTACCCCCAGGTATATATCGGGAACCATGTTGCTATCGGTGATGACACCATTCTTTATCCGGGAGTGAAAATTTACCGGGATTGCCTGATCGGAAACAGTTGCACTCTTCATTCAGGTGTGGTTATCGGTTCTGACGGTTTTGGATTTGCGCCACAATCGGAAAACAATTACCAGAAGATACCCCAGATCGGTAACGTGATCATCGAAGACAATGTGGAGATCGGTTCCAACACTACCATTGACCGGGCCACACTGGGGGCCACCATCATCCGCAGGGGAGTCAAACTCGACAACCTGATCCAGGTGGCCCATAATGTAGAGATCGGTGAAAACACGGTGATTGCTGCGCAATCGGGTATCTCCGGTTCGACCAAGATAGGAAAAAACTGTATGATCGGAGGACAGGTTGGTATTATAGGTCACCTTGTAATTGCCGACAATGTAAAGATCGGCGCACAATCAGGCATTGAAGGAAGCATCACGGAAGAGGGTGCCATTGTTCTGGGATCCCCGGCCATCCCCGTGGCGAAAGCCAGAAAATCCTATATCCATTGGCGTCATCTGGATGAAATTGTCCGACGACTTAATCATCTGGAAAACCAATTGAAGAAATAGTCATGATAATTCTACCTTGAATATCCCATGAGTGAAAAACAGAAAACGCTAAAGTCTCCGGTCAGCATTTCCGGAGTCGGTTTGCATACGGGAAACGATGTGATTATTACCTTCAAACCGGCTCCTGAAAATTACGGATATAAATTCAAACGCACGGACCTGAACTCGGAAGCCTTGGTGGATGCCGATGTCGAAAACGTGATTGACACTTCACGCGGTACCAGTATTGAGCAGGATGGAGTGCGCATCGATACCGTTGAACATGTTCTGGCTGCATTGTCGGGACTTGGAATCGATAATGCCCTCGTTGAGCTGAATCAATCGGAGACACCCATCCTCGACGGAAGCGCCCGCATCTATGTGGAAACTTTACAGAAAACCGGTATCACCGAACAAAAGGCACTCCGGAAATATTTCGAGCTCGACCATAATATCGTATATACCAATCCGGAGAAAAAAGTTGAAATGATTGCCATTCCCTCGAAGGATTTCAGGGTCTCGATCATGATCGATTATGAATCGAAGGTATTAAAGTCACAGAATGCAACCCTGAATAATATCCGGGATTTTGCAAAAGAAATTTCCACCTGCCGTACTTTTGTTTTTCTTCACGAGCTTGAGTATCTGCTGAATAACAATCTGATCAAGGGTGGTGATCTGAGCAATGCCATAGTATTTGTCGACCGTACAGTATCGAGAAAGGAGCTGGATTATCTTGCCCGGTTATTCCATAAACCGCGGGTGGAAGTATTGAAAGAGGGTATCCTGAATAACCTGGAGTTGCAATTCCCCAATGAACCCGCCCGGCACAAGCTGCTTGACGTCCTTGGGGATCTTGCCCTCGTTGGGATGCCCCTGAAAGCGCATATTATTGCCACACGCCCCGGACATTATTCCAATGTCCAGTTCGCCAAACTCATCAAGAAGCATCTGAAAAAAGAAAAGCGTCTGGAACAGGTTCCCAAATTTGATCTTTCCAAGCCTCCGCTTTACAACATTAATCAGATCAAACAGCTTTTACCTCATCGGCCACCTTTTCTGTTCATCGACCGCATTCTCGAAATGGGCAACGATTACGTAGTAGGGATTAAAAATGTCACGATGAATGAAAGCTTTTTCATCGGGCATTTTCCGGATGAGCCGGTCATGCCGGGGGTTCTCCTTATCGAAGCCATGGCACAAACCGGAGGAATCCTTGCACTCGGCACGGTTCAGGATCCACAGAACTACACCACCTTGTTCGCCAAAATAGAAAATGTGAAATTCCGCAGAAAAGTGGTACCCGGCGACACCGTGGTTTTCTTCAACCAGCTCAGTGCACCCATCCGGCGCGGACTTATCAGCATGAAAGGTCTTGCCATTGTCGATAATAAGATCGTCATGGAAGCTGAAATGATGGCGCAAATCCAGCGAAAATGAGCTCCTTATGAACCAACCGCTCGCATATGTCAATCCACAGGCTAAAGTTGCCTCAAATGTGGTGATCGAGCCCTTTGTTTCCATCGATAAGAATGTGGTGATAGAAGAGGGTACCTGGATCGGATCCAATGTCACCATCATGGAAGGTGCCCGTATCGGGAAAAACTGTAAGATCTTCCCGGGGGCCGTGATCTCAGCCATTCCGCAGGACCTGAAATTTGCCGGAGAAGAAACGATCGTAAAGATCGGAAATAATGTCACCATCCGCGAATTTGCCACCATCAACCGGGGCACCAAGGCAAGCTATGAGACGATTATCGGCGACAATTCCCTCATCATGGCTTATGTGCATATCGCTCATGATTGCGTGATCGGGAACAATGTCATTATGGCTAATGCATCGGCCTTGGCCGGTCATATTCTGATCGACGATTGGGCTATCATCGGAGGAATGGCAGCCGTTCACCAGTTTGTCCATATCGGGGCTCATACTATGGTATCGGGCGGTGCATTGGTAAGAAAAGATATCCCGCCTTTTACGAAGGCAGCACGGGAACCGCTTTCTTATATGGGAGTCAATTCAATTGGCCTGAGACGCCGGGGATTCAGCGCGGAATTGATAAATATGATCCAGGATATTTACCGGATCATTTACCTGAAAGGGTATAACGTTTCCCAGGCCGTCGAGATCATCGAGACTGAATTACCGGTAACCCAGGAAAGGGATGAGATCCTTTCATTCATCGCCAATTCAAGTCGAGGAATCATGAAGGGGTACTCGAAGATCCGTGAGAAATAAGATATGCAGATTACCCTGGAAAATATCGGTATAAAATTCAATACCGAATGGATCTTCAGAAATGTAACGTTCACGTTTGAGGAGAACTCAGCGACAAATATCCTGGGCCGCAACGGGAGCGGAAAATCAACCCTTCTCCAGATCATCGCCGGGAATCTCCATCCAACTACCGGAAATGCCCGTTACCTCCACTCAGGAAAGCAGATTGAAGATATCCATCTATTCCGCTATCTGGCCATTGTCGCCCCCTACCAGGAATTGATCGAAGAATTTACACTCAGGGAAATGGTAGAGTTTCACTTTTCATTCAAGCGGTATCTGTCCGGGTTCAATCTGGAAAGTGCCTCCTCCCTTCTGGGATTCCAGGTCGGAAAATATAAGCAGATCCGTCAATTCTCTTCCGGAATGAAACAAAGGCTGAAATTGGTTCTGGCTCTGCTCAGTGATGTTCCCCTGCTCCTGCTTGATGAACCGACCATGAATCTCGATGCTGCCGGTATCGAGTGGTATCAGCAGATGATCGAAGATCTCGGTAAAGACCGGACCCTGGTGATTTGCTCAAACCTCCATAAGACAGAATCGGGATTCGCACAAAAGCAATTGATGATAGAAGATTATAAATAGGTCATTAGGTCATTAAGTCATTAAGCCATTAAGTCATTAAGGAATAAATAGTAAGTGAATTGTGAAAAACCTAATGACCTAATGACCTAATGACCTAATGACCTAATGACCTAATGACCTAATGACTTGATGACTTAATGGCTTTCCTTAACGTGGATGTGCAACGAAGTAGTATTCCTTCTCAAGGTTATAATGATCGATAAAATCGTCTCTGGATAACGGTGGCTGGCCATCCAGATAATCTTTGAGGGTTGAAATTTTGAGATTACATTCGTTCCTGATCAGATCGAACACATCCTCCGGATGGGTATCATAAAATTCGCTTGCACCCAGACCACACTCAAAGATTATTACGGGGCGACAGCGTTTTATCGTTTCTACCCCGCCTTTCATGACAGGAAATTCGGCGCCTTCCACATCGATCTTGATCAGGTCGATCTCGGTATTCCTGTCCAGCACCCGGTCGAGGGTATCCGTATCTACCGTGATCTGGTTGATCACAACCTGCTTGCCGTCATAGCGCCGTTTCTTGATACCGCTGTAGGCAGGTTCGTTCACGACATGCTGAAAGCTTGTCGTTCCGGCTTTATCATACAGGGCAACCGGGGAAATGGAAACCAATGGATCAGTGCGATATTTATCTTTCAGGGATCTATAGAGTTCAGGCACCGGCTCAAAGCCGATTTTTTTTCCCAACGGTGCATTGCGGATCATCAGATCAAGGATCTCTCCCCGATGGCAGCCGATATCGATGGAATTCGAGTCCGGTCGCAGTGACTTTTCTATAATGGCACGGGTATAGGCATCATACCGTTGGTTTCGTGTCAGTGAGATGTGAAGCCTGACCAGGATTTTTTTTAGCAGTTGCTTCATGAAATACCGGATAAAAGCGATAGTTTTAGTGCAGGTGCAAATTTAAAACATTTCATTCAAGATTTTTACCTATTTTTGCGCCCTTAAAAGTATATCTCTCTTGTTATGGCAACAACGGCAGACATCCGAAATGGCCTGGTCATCGAATTTAACAACGACCTATACAGCATTGTTGAGTTTCAACATGTCAAACCAGGGAAAGGACCAGCGTTTATACGGACAAAGCTGAAGAGCCTGAAAACTGGCCGTGTGATCGCCAATACGTTTGATTCGGGTGTGAAGATCGACATTACCCGCGTGGAAAGAAGGAAATACCAGTTTCTTTATAAAGATGATTCAGGCTATCATTTCATGAACACGGAAAATTTCGAGCAGATTTTCATCCAGGAAGAGACCATCAATGCCCCTCAATTTCTTAAAGAGGGTCAGGAAGCAGAAATTCTGTTCCACGCCGATACCGAAACACCTCTCTCCTGTGAGCTGCCTCCTTTCGTGATCCTGAGGATCGTTTATACCGAACCGGGACTCCGTGGAAATACCGCCACCAATACATTGAAGGACTGTAAGGTCGAAACGGGTGCCAATGTTCGGATACCTTTATTTATCGAGGCCGGAGAACTGATCAAGGTTGATACCCGGACCGGTGATTATTCAGAACGCGTAAAAGGATAAAAAAATGAAATTAACTCCTCCCCTGAAACTCAAAGATGTCGCTGAAATGGTCGGTGCCCGTTTCGACGGGGATCCGGACTTCCTGGTGACCGGGATCAACGAAATCCACATGGTTGAACCGGGAAATCTGACGTTTGTCGATCATCCGAAATATTATAAAAAGGCCCTGACCTCCATTGCCTCGGTCATTCTGATCGATAAGGAAGTACCTTGTCCTGAAGGGAAAGCGTTGATCATCCACGACAGACCTTTTGATGCATTTGTCTCGCTCATTACCCGGTTCAGGCCTTTCGAGAAATCAGTCCTGGCCATCAGTCCGACTGCGGTGATCGGAGAGGGGACGGTTATCCAGCCTGGTGCCTTTATCGGAAATCACGTGAGGATCGGTAAGAACTGTATCATCCACGCGAATACAAGCATCTATGACCACACCCTTATCGGTGATCATGTCATCGTTCATGCCAACTCGGTTCTGGGTGCCGATGCCTATTATTTCCAACGCCGGCCAGAGGGATGGAAGAAGCTCGAATCATGCGGCCGGACCATCATCGAAGATTATGTGGAGATAGGTTCACTATGCACCATTGATAAAGGAGCTACCGGTGATACCGTGATCGGATATGGCTCCAAGCTCGACAATCATATCCAGGTCGGTCACGACACAACCATCGGCCGTAATTGCCTGATTGGCGCACATTGTGCCATTGGCGGGGTCGCCCGGATCGAAGACGATGTGATCCTTTGGGCAGGGGTTCATGTGAATAAAGATCTGACCATAGGCAGCAAAGCCATTGTCCTGGCCATGTCGGGTGTGGATAAATCCCTCGAAGGCGGTAAAACATACTGGGGTGCCCCGACGGATGAATCCCGGAAAAAATGGAGAGAACTGGCAGCACTGCGGCAACTTCCCGATCTCCTGAAGAAAAACGGAAAACTATCTGAAATCGTTAACCTGACGGAAAAATAAGTCAAACTTCCCTGTCAGGCTCTTCCCTTTTATCCCTGTAAAAAATATCCAGCGCTACGATAATGGCGATGAAACCCCAGAAGGGGACAGATGCTTTGTCGGTATCCAGGAAATTGTTCATGATACCATGGATAAAATAGGTAATCAGGCCAAGCATCGTCGTAAGACTAAGCATTTTAACTTCCCAGTCTGTTGCACGCCTGTATACCTTCATGGCAGTGATGATCACCACAATGACAAGAGTGATGACAATCAGCATCCCGGGCAAGCCTTGTTCTGCCAGAGGACCGATGTATTCACTGTGGGCATTCCCCTTGTCGCCGGCATTCGTGCTGATCAATGTCTTTTCCACCGACCGCTGGTAAGGGGCATATTCGAACTGGTATGTTCCCGGCCCGAAACCAAATACAGGCCTGTCGTCAAACATCCGGATGGCGGATTGCCAGCGGTTAATGCGCTCAAGATTGGAGTTGTCGGTCGATATGTTGGAAATCGAGCGGATGTGCTCAATAAAGTTTGCGGAAGTCCCCTGTTTGTTCTTTTCCAGCTGGTCAAGGATCTGAAACTGGAAAAGATAAAAAATTGTGCCCAGGATAATTGAAACGAACACGATCCACTTAAACTTGATTTTGAAAACAATGATAAGAAATATGCATGCGGCCATGGCAAGGCTTATCCACGCAGCCCGGCAGAACGACAGGTAAAGGGCCACCAGAAGGATGAGCAGAACGATAAAAGCAAGGAAGCGTGTAAGCTTTGAATAAAGATTGGTGAAAAGAAAACCGAAAAACATTGGAACGAAAAGGGCAAGAATGGCTCCATATGCGGTATGATCATTATAAAATGGTTCCATGACCCAGTGTCCGGCCTGTTCATCAAATGCCCAGAGAGAGTGCTGATAGGTAGTATAAAAAATCACGCCGACCAGCGGAATGGCATATAACCAGATAAAAAGACGGATATTGAGGGGTTTTTTAAACAGGTGCAGACCAAAAACATAAAACGGGATGACAAACCATAGACGGGCCAGGAAGAATTTAAGGGAAACAACCGGTAACTGACTGGTTATGCTGGTGATGAAAATCCAAAATAGCTGGATTGAAATGATAATCGTCACTGGATGTTTCCATATCCTCTTATCGAACCGGTTGTCGAAGACCAGCTTAAGGATGAACATCAATAAGACCCCGAACATCATGGGCTCTGTTGGAATGGATATCCCGACACCGAATTCAAATTGCACGATGTTAACGGCAACCGGGGTCAGCATAGTGATAAGAAGAAGGATCTTGTCGAGTGAAAAGAAATAAAGGTACAGGATCACCAGAAAGACCGGCAGCAGTAAAAGCCAGTAGATTTCCCTGTAAACAAGGTAACAGTTCAGTCCGATGAAAACTGCACAGAGGGCATACAGGATGGTATACCTGACGTTGCTGCCGACCAGATAACTCTTTATTTCTTCCAGCTTATCCCGCATGTGGTTGAACAGATAGTTTCCTGAATTTCTTGTTCTCTATAAGGCCTATTATCAGAACGGCCAGGAAAAACGCTGCCAGGGTGGATATCACCACGATCAGCCAACGGATGGGATAGGCTTTCTTGTCTGCCGGAAAGGGTTTGCTGAGAACATTGACATAGGTGTAATTCCGGTTATAGTCAAGCATGGCACGGTCCGCATCCGTCTTGATGATGCTGAAGGCACCCGCTTCCGAACGCATCATTTCGGATAAAAGAAGCATTTCCCCTCCTTTTTCTTCCAGGTTCTTCTTCAACTGCAATGCTTCTGCATGCCGCACCGATCCACTGGTGCTAAGGTAAGCCCTCATCACCTCACGCGTCTGCGACTGATACTCAAGGATCCCATATCTGGTCCCCAGCTCCTCAGCCCTGTTCCTGATCGAATCGAGGTACTCTTTCTTTTTCGCTACGATGTAATTATAGTTCAGCACCACTTCGCGGAATTTCTCTTTATGCATGGTCCGGATCTTGGTGTTATAGAAATCCATCAGGGCGTTAACGATGTTGCAGGCCATAAGTGCGTCGGGATCCCATACTTCGATCTGAACTGCTTCATAAGGAGTCTTGGAAATCTTTACCCGTTGCCCGTACACCCATGTCAAGGTGCTTTGGAAAAACCTGAAATTGGAATCGATACCCCAATGACGCGCCAGGTTGAACTTTTTCACCAGACTGTCGCGTATATCCCTCGACTGGAAGATCTGTACCGATTGTTCCGTTTCATTTTCATCCGAATAAGGTGAAATGTTCGACGGATATACCACTGCATCCGACTTATAGAGCGGTTTGATAAAAATCGGGCTCGAAAAGAAGACCGAGAGCAGGATGGCTGCCACCACGACGACCGCCAGCTGGATTTTCCATTTAACCAGAACATCGAGGATATATTTGCTGTTAAAGAAACTATCCATGGGATTGCTATTTTTTTTCATTTTCGAAAAAGGATCTGTTAATTTACATTTACGATTGGCCAAGCTGGAATTTCTTATGTGCATTGTAAGCCGAAATCTTTTCCATGACCATAATCACGATGATCGTCAGGAACAATGCGGCTAATGTGGTAACCGAAATGATCAGCCACCGGATGGGATACGATTTCCGCTCGGCCTTAAATGCATCACTGACAATAAATTTCTGCGGCAGGTTCTCTTCGGCATCCACTTTCGCCTCCTTGTATTTCGCCTGTAACAGGGTCAGCTGCTCCGTCTTGAATTCCAGTGCGTTTTTTAACGACATATAGATCCCCCCATACCTGCCAAGCACATCGAGCTTTTTCTGCAGTCCCACCTGGGCAGCTTTATTCCCGTTCATAATCGAAATCGCCAATTGCTGGTTCAGTGCCTGCGACTGGTAATCCACGTCATAAACTCCCAGACTCCCGATCTTTACCAGCGAATCGACAATCGTGTTTACTTCAGCCTGAAGGGATTTGTATTCAGCTTCGACGACCTTATAACCGGCTACTGACCGCTGGCGCTGCATATCATTCTTGGCTGAGTCAAGTAGCGAGGCAACCGTGTTTGCAATATCAGCAGCCATTTGCGGGTCTTCATCATATACGGAAATCTGAACGGCCATGTATTCCGTACGTCTGAAGCTTATGTTGTTCTCGTATTCCTTGAAAAGCTTCGAGAATTTGTACCTGGAAGTACTGTCGATCCCATAATGCTGCATCAGGTTAAACTTCCGGATTACCTTATCGCGGATCTTGTTGGAATTCAGGATCTGCAACAACTGTTCTGCCTGTTCATCTTCACCAAAAGCAGTGAGACTCTCATTCTTCCCTCCTTTCTCACCCAGCAATGCCTGGGAGACCGAGCCGGAACCGGCCGGATAAAGAATGACCGTCGACTTGTATTTCGGTGTGATGAACCATGGCAGGGAAAAGAACCAGGAAGCCACAAGAGCGATCAACATCACAATGAATAATGGTTTGCGCCACTTGTACAGAAAAATCACCAGATTGGAAGAATCAAAATCTTCACTTCTTTTAATCTCATCGGCCATATGATAGGTATCAGTTTTTTATCAAAAGGATCAAAATTTCGTCAAATGTATGGATTTATACGAAAAGTTCAAAGGGAAGTTTCAGGAAAGTAGATTTCACCGGTCATTGCGGATGATCCGCAACAATGAACCCACGCTCAGCAGCCGAAGGATACCGGCCAGAACAAAAGAGCAGATCAGCATTAATCCAAAGTTGGGCAACCAGTAAAGCCGGACAGGGAGGAAAGACCAGTGAATCACATAGAGCCGTGAAAGCATGTTGAAACAGATCACGCCGACGAGGAATAACAGAAGCGTCAGAAGGTAGGTATAGCTGATCCTGAAGCGGAAGGTTCGCTGGACCATAAACACCTGAAGAAAGGCCATGGTAAATTGGGTCACCAGGCTGGCAATGGCCGATCCGAGGGCAAAATAACGAGGGATCAGGAAGATGTTCAGCACCAGGTTAATCAGCAGGCCGGAAAAGGCAATGATGTTCAGATGTTTTAAATTTCCGTTTGCTGTCAGCAGGGTCCCAAAAATATAGGTTGTGGAAACAGCGATGAACCCCAGCATCAGCCATTGGAAAACCCTCGAAGAATCTTCAACATGCGAGTCATACAGCAGATTGATCAGGTCGAAACTGTAAAAAAACGAACCGACTGCAACAATCACCGAAAAAGTTATGAGAAGCGTAAAACTGAGTTTGACCATATGCTCGACCGGCTGTTTATTTTTGATCATCTTGGAAAAGATCGGTATCAACAGGACCGAAAAGAGATAGGCGATCATGTTGGCTGCATCGAGGAGGCGGAAACCGGAAGCATAAATGCCGGCCTGGATATTCCCGATTTTTTCGGGAAGAAGGCTTTCCAGCATGACCGGATCCAGCCGGTTGTATAAGGTCATCAGAAGCACCATGAGCGCAAAGGGAAAACTTTGCTTGATGATCATCAGGAAGAAAGGCCAGTTCCAGCTGAGCTTACGGAATTTTGCCTTTTTAACAACCACCAGGAAAGCAACAGCAGCCGTGATCAGGTATGCGGCAGTCTGACAGTAAACAAACCACTCGATCTGAAACGGGGTTCCCATCACATGGCCGTATAACAAGGCGCCGCAAAAAATGATCATCAAAAAACGGTCGAGCACCGAAAGGACACTATCGGTCTTAAAAAGGAGAAATCCGGAAATATTGGAACGCAGGTAAAGGATGAACGACAGCAGGAACTGGTTGAAAGCAAGGAGCCCGAGCAGCTTGAACTGAGCGGCATTGAATCGTAATATCAAAGCAATCAGAAAGGTAATGAAAACATAAATCAGCCCAAGGAGAAACTTCAGGACCAGGATCCCCGAAAAATGCTTGTTTAAAAGATGGTTGTGCTGGGCAATATTCCGGTTGTTGAAATTGGTAATCCCCAGATCAAGAAGAATATTAAAAAGGAAGGAGAAATTCAGTACGACAAAATAAAAACCATAATCACTCAAACCAACGATCCGTTGGACATTGAGGTCAATTCCGAAAATCCAGATCGGCTTGATCAGCAGGTTAAGCAGGAGAAGCAGCCCAAGATTGGTCAGGAATTTCCTTTGCATGAAGAAGCGAAATCAAAAAATATTCAGATATTTGCTACAAAGTTAAAAATTTATTAATGGACATTGCGGTCAACACCCGGTTGCTTATTCGAAATAAGCTGGAGGGCATCGGATGGTTCACTTGTGAATCGTTGAAGCGGATAACTTCTCAGCATCCGGAACACCATTTTTACTTTATCTTCGACCGGGAATATGACCCGGTATTCCTGTTTTCTGAGAACATCACCCCTATAATCCAGTTTCCGCAGGCCCGGCATCCCCTGCTGTACTACACATGGTTCGAGATGTCCCTTCCCTCCCTGTTCGATAAGCTGAAGCCCGATCTCTTTCTGTCTCCCGACGGATTCCTTTCGCTGAAAGCCAAGACAAAATCAATCGCGGTATTCCATGATCTCAATTTTGAACATTATCCGGAAGATATCCCTTTCTGGACCCGTAAATATTATCGTCATTTTTTTCCGAAATACGCCGCTAAAGCCGTCCGGATAGTTACGGTCTCGGAATTTTCCAAAGCCGATATTGCAAAGCAATATCATGTTCCTCCTGATAAGATAGATGTTGTATTCGACGGGGCCAGCGAGGTATACCGGCCCCTTCCCATAGAGGAAAAAGCAAAGGTGAGGAAACAGTATGCAAACGGGCACCCCTATTTTGTTTTCATCGGTTCGCTTCATCCCCGGAAAAACCTGGTCAATCTGTTCAAGGCTTTTGACCTGTTTAAAAAATCAACTCCGACCGGAACCAAACTCCTGATCGTTGGCGCCCGTAAATGGTGGACACGCGACATCGACGTCGCTTTCAATAAAATGATCTTTTCCAATGATGTGATCTTTACCGGTCGTCTCGAGCTGGAGGAACTCAGCCGGGTCCTTGGCGGGGCAGTGGCGCTGGCCTATATCTCTTATTTCGAAGGTTTCGGGATCCCCATCATTGAAGCTTTCCGGTGCGAAACGCCCGTGATCACCTCCAACATCACATCCATGCCTGAGGTAGCCGGCGATGCTGCCCTTCTGATCAATCCCTTCAATCCGGAATCCATTGCCGAAGCCCTTTACAAGACCTCACAGTACGAAAGCCTTCGAAATGATCTGATCAGCCGGGGACTCCGAAGAAAAGATCTTTTTTCATGGCAGAAAACAGCTGACCTCCTCTGGGAATCCATCGAAAAGGCAGTTAAATCCTGATCTTCTATGAACATTCTTCTGCTTGGCTCGGGTGGCAGGGAACATGCACTGGCATGGAAGCTGGCACAAAGTCCGCTGCTGAAAAAGCTTCTCATTACTCCGGGGAATGCCGGGACTTCCAGGCTGGGCACCAACTTTCCTGTTTCACCGAATGATTTCCAGGCCATACGCCAGCTGGTCCTTGACCATTCAGTCGATATGGTTGTTGTGGGTCCTGAGGATCCGCTGGTGAACGGCATTCACGATTTTTTCAGGGCTGATCCACTCCTTACCCGCATCCCGGTGATAGGCCCTGAGAAAAGGGCGGCACAACTTGAAGGGAGCAAGGATTTCGCCAAACAATTCATGACAAAATACGGCATCCCGACAGCAGCTTACCAGACCTTTGACAAGGAAACCCTGAAAGACGGGCTGGCGTACCTGCAATGGCTGAATCCACCCTTTGTCCTGAAAGCCGACGGCCTTGCTGCCGGAAAAGGGGTGGTCATCTGCCCCAGCCTCAAGATAGCCACCGAAGAATTTACCGTCATGATCCGCGATTCCAAGTTCGGGCAAGCTTCTCAAAAGGTGGTGATCGAAGAATTCCTTCATGGGATCGAATTATCTGCTTTTGTCCTGACAGATGGACTGACGTATAAAATCCTGCCGGAAGCCAAAGACTATAAGAAGATCGGTGAAGGGGATACGGGACCCAATACCGGCGGAATGGGATCCATATCACCGGTCCCGTTTGCAGACCGGCGCTTTATGGGCAAAGTGGAATCCCGCGTCATCATTCCGACATTGGAAGGCCTGAAAGCAGAAGGAATTGAATACCGTGGATTCATTTTTTTCGGTTTGATGAATTCCGGAGGCGACCCATATGTAATCGAGTACAACTGCCGGATGGGAGATCCTGAAGCCGAATCGGTCCTGCCCCGTATCGGTAACGACTTGATCGGCTTGTTCCGGGCCGTCGCCCGGCAAACCCTCTCATCCGAAACCATTCGGGTCGATCCCCGGTCAACGGCAACCATCATGCTGGTTTCAAAAGGGTATCCGGAGAGCTACGAAAAGGGGAAGGTCATTTCAGGTGAGGAGAGCATCGCTGACAGTTTCGTCTTCCATTCCGGAACAGCCATTCAAAAAGAAACAGGCCGGGTCGTTTCGTCGGGCGGAAGGGTCATGGCACTCACCTCCTTTGGTAATAATATGAAAGATGCCCTTGACCAATCACTCCGGAATGCTGAAAAGATCACTTTTGAAGGAAAATATTATCGGAGAGATATTGGTTTCGATCTGACCTGACCAGCCGGTAGATTATTGGTTTTCGTTCAGGTGATCCTCTCCGGGAACTGTTCTTTTTTAATGAATCAATCATGTTCATAAGGTTTTTTAAATCGAGTTTTGTTTCCCAATATGTAGTTATCGGGATCATTGGATTGCTTTTGTGGGCAAGATCCTTCATCACCCCCCCCAGCATTCCGTTACCCGACGGACCGGTACCCTTGTATGCCCTCCTTTACAGGCTGTTACAATCCATACCCGTTGTTGCCGTTGTCGCCGGATTCCTGTTGGTCCTTCTGGAGGCATACTGGCTGAATTTCATTCTGGATAAACACGAACTGATCCCGAGAAATTCCTCCCTCTCTGCCCTGGTTTTTCTGATCCTAATGAGCTTTACCCCGGACCTGCTGGTACTGAATCCGGTCAACCTTTCCATCTTGTTTCTGATCATTATCTCCCAGAACCTTTTGATCTCCTATAAAAAACCCAGGCACCTCGACCGGTTGTATGCCGCGGGCTTTTTTACATCCATCGCATCCATGGTCTATTTCCCATTTATTCTGTGGTTCGGACTGATCATCATCAGCTTCTTTGTGTTCCGTTCCGGAAAATGGAGACAGTGGATGAGTTCCTTCATCGGATTTGTTACTCCTTTCATCTTCCTTTCTGTCTTTTATTTCTGGTTCGATACCTTAGGACAAAATATTGCCGGATACTGGACATTCATTTGCCAGATTCTTGTTTTTCCAAACCCTTTTCAGACCGATTTCTGGATTCTTGGATCATGTACTTTCCTCCTCTCTCTTTATGGATTGATCCGGTTCTGGAGCGGACCCGTTGAGAAGACGGTGGAGATCCGGTCGAAGACCAATCTTTTTCTATGGATGATTTTCTTTACCATGATGTCATTTCTTTTTTCCCGTACCATGGCCCTTTATCATCCCGTTCTTTCAGCACCGGCATTTACATTAGTCATCACCTGCGGATTGATAACATTAAAAAAACCCAGGATCATGGAATGGCTGTTACTGATTTACTTTCTGGCTATTATGGCAAACAACCTGTTGATCCATTATTATTTCTCCCCTGTTACGGATTAACTGCCCTATGCTTTGCAGTCATTATACGGAAGATCTGACGGAAGCGGGCTGCGATGAAGCCGGAAGAGGTTGTCTGGCGGGACCGGTCTTTGCAGCCGCTGTCATCCTTCCACATGATTTCCGGAATGATCTCCTCAACGACTCAAAAAAACTGACGGTCCGTCAGCGAAATCATCTCCGGATCCTTATCGAGGATGAAGCTATAGCCTGGGCAGTTGCCAGCGTGGATGCCACGATCATCGATGAGATCAATATCCTGAATGCTTCGTTTCTTGCAATGCACCAGGCCATCCGGCAACTGACCATTCATCCCCAGATCCTTCTGATTGATGGGAACCGCTTCAAACCCCTTGATGATATTCCACATATATGTATCGTAAAAGGAGACGGAAAATTCCTGTCAATTGCAGCCGCCTCGGTACTGGCCAAGACACACCGGGATGAATTCATGGAAAAATTGCATGACGAATATCCTGATTACGACTGGAAACACAATAAAGGATACCCCTGTAAAAAACATCGTGAAGGGATCGCCCTGCATGGGATCACGCCTTTACACCGGAAGAGCTACCGGCTATCGGAACAATTGAAGCTCTCCTTCTATTAACAGTTTTTTATTAACTTTTTCATAACTTTTTTGTCCCTGAGTAGATACTTACTCCTACCTTTGATCCGGTTATGCCGAATCCAAAATATATCATGAGAAGAGTCCGACTGGCCCTGGTTTACTCAATATTGATCCTGGTAATTTCCGGGCTCTCCTACATGGGTTATATCCTGTATCTGAAACTTCGCCGGCCTGCAGAATCTCCGTTCAATGCCATCCCTGAAAATACGGCTCTGATCATCAAACTCAACAGGGCATCCAGCCTTTGGGAAGATATTAACCGTACCAATCTCCTGTGGAAGCAACTGACCCGTTTCCCCGGTATCAGTGCCATCCGTGATGAAATTGAGATGCTTGATTCAGCAAGCCGGAAAAACGCCACCATCAACAAGATCTTTAAGCAGTATAACCTGCTCATATCCATTACTGTCAGTGGAAGGACTTCCTTCGGGGCCTTGTACATCACAATGGTCCCGGGAGCAGACCCCGAATCGAGCATCCTCGAATTCATAAAAAAAATAAGCGATCCCCAACCAAGTCATTTTGAAACACCCTATGCCGAAACCCGGATTCACCGGATACAAGCTCAGAACAATAAGGATCCCTTTTATTTTGCCGTTCTGAAGGGGGTATTCATGGGCAGCTTCCATGACGACCTGGTCAAAAAAGCCATCGACCGTCTTTCCCTTAACACTCCCCGTCTGGCATCCGCCGGATTTCAAAAAGTGGAATCCACGACCGGAAAGAAAGTCGATGCCAACATCTATGTAAATTACCGGTATTTTTCCCTGGTCCTTTCAAAAGTTATCCGTACCGAATTCCAGACCGACCTGCTCCGGGTCACCCGTTTTGCCGACTGGAGCGGCCTGGACCTGATCATTAAGAAAGATGAATTGATGCTCAATGGCTATACCGTAGCATCCGATTCCAGCATCCATTTCCTTTCCCTCTTTTCCGATCAGACACCGCAGAAAATCGATATCACCCGGGTTATCCCCGCTGCCATATCCTATTTTACATTTTATGGATGGGAGGATCCCGGTGAATTCATGCGCCGCCTGCAGGAACGTAACCTCAGAAACGAAAACTTCGCGGCCGAGAACAACCCGGCTTCATCCTTCATTGAGAAGTATTCGATAGAAGCCTCTCCCTTTTTTTTAACCTGGATCGGGAATCAGGCAGGCCTGTTCATGATCGAAAAGGGCGCCCCAATCACGGGACCTATGGTCTTTGCAGCTTTCCAGACACGCGATTCATTGAGAACCCTGGAATATCTTGTTCGCCTGGCCGATACCCTGGCCATAAAGGTGGATTCCATCAAATACAAAGGCCATAAAATAACCGGATTGCATCTCCCGTCGGTCCTTCAGGTGTTGTTTGGAGAGCTGTTCGGTAAGGCGGGATCGGATTATTGCATGTTTTTCAATGACTGGGTCTTTTTCGGTAAGGATCGTAAATCGCTTGAATACCTGATCGACACTTACCTGGAAGGGAATACCCTGGATAAAAACAGGGATTTTCTGGAGTTTTCAAACGATATTCCTGACAAAGCCAATATTTACTGCTATTTTAATACGCCAAACTCGGTTTCCACCCTTAAAAGTATGCTGAATGATGACGTGAATATCCAGATGAACCCCGTCATGGACAGCTTGAAAAAATTTGAATCCGTCGCTTTTCAGTTCAACAACCAGGAAGGGATATTCTACTCCAGTTTCTACATGCGGTTCAATCCCAATCAAAACCAGGAAGGGCCTCTGCAATGGAAGGTTTCACTCGATACAACGATTGCCGGATCACCCCAGATCATTGATGCACAGGACCAACCATTTATCGTTTCCACCGATGTGGTCGGAAAGCTTTACAAGATCTCCGCCGACGGTCACATACGCTGGAAGATACCGGTAATGGGGAAAATCCAGGGGGAAATACATCCCATCCGGCTTGTCCACGACGATTCACTGTATATTTTATTCAATACCGATACCCATCTTTATCTGGTCCGGTCCGATGGGCAGTTTGCCAACCGGTTCCCGATGCGTTTTCCCTTACATGCCGTCAACGGACTGACCGTTCTTGACTATAATAAGATCAGGGATTACCGCATCCTTGTGGCATTTCAGGATAACCGGATCTATAACTTCACCCTTGACGGCAAATCGGTTCCCGGATGGGAACGTCCGGGTCTTGATGAAGATATCCGGAAACCGGTCACACACCTGATTGCTGACCATACGGACCTTTTGATTCTTGCTGGCAACAAAGGCAAGGCCTTGATCGCCGACCGCACAGGGAAACCCAGGATCATGCTGAGCCCACGGTTTGTTCACTCCCCCAATTCTGAATTTTATATTAATAAATCAGGCAAAAAAGGCATTCTGATCACTTCCGACCCCAACGGGAAAGTAATCTATATTCAGGAAAATGGCCGGACAACTGAAGTAACCATGAACCTTTTCAGCCAAGGACACTATTTTTACTATGAAGACATGGATGGAAATAATCACCCTGAGTTTATCTTTTTTGACAAGAATACCCTCTATTATTATAACCGAAACTACAAGCTTATCTATTCTTATGGATTCCGGCGGGAAATTACCAATCCGCCCTTCGTTCTTCATGCTCCGGGAGGAAAGGTCATGATCGGATTTGTCGCACCGGAAACCAACGAATTATACCTCTTCGACCAAAACGGATATCGAGAGATGGAATCGGGGATCCGGGGAAATACTCCTTTTGATATCGGACGGCTGGAGCCGGTAAACCAGCTCAACCTGGTCGTGGGATCGGGAAAATTTATTAAGAATTACCGCCTAACGCAGCATTAAGACCTGTCCTTTGACCGGCTCCAAACCGGTGAATAAATGGTTCCGCTTGATCAGCATCTTCATTTTGATCCCGTAAAGCTGGGAAATCTGGTGAACCGTTTCGCCAGGTTGCATCACATGGACCTTGGCAGCCCCTTTCCGCCGTTTCGGTTCGAGGTAAATGATCTGTCCCGGTTTAACCGCCGAAAAACCCGACATATCATTGTATTTCATCAGCCGCTTCACGGAAATGTCAAAATCGGCCGAAATCCTTTCCAGGTTATCTCCCCTGCGTGTGACGACCAGTTGAAGCTCGTTATTGACAAAGATCTTCCGGTGGTTCGGTCCCTCTCCGATCACTTCGAAGCGGCTGATCCACGCCAGCTTTGAATAATCATCCAAATTACTGAGGCTATCCCCGAAAGAGACCTGGAAATTTGCGTTGTCAAACTGCGTGAGACCATAATCCTCAATGACCCGGATCAACTGCTCCGCATACTGAGGATTGGTTGCATATCCTGCAGATTTCAATCCCTTTGCCCATCCACGGTAATCCGACACATCAAGGTTAAAGAGGTTTTTATACCGGTCACGCTGGGTAAGGATGTAGGAATGGTCGCGAAAAGATTCCTGGGGGGTGTCATACTTTCTGAAACATTCTTTCTGTTTATCGTCATCCTGGTACATGGTCTTCCCGTACCAGTCATTATGGCATTTGATGCCAAAATGATTGTTGGCTTCCAGAGCCAGCCGGCTCTGTCCCGCCTTTGACTCCAGAATGGCCTGAGCCAGGGTAATGCTGGCCGGTATCCGGTATAACATCATTTCCCGGATGGCAATATTGCTGAATTGCTGGATATAGTTCTTTACCAGGATTGGATAATCGGTCTTTTGAGCCCTGATGGCGTTGCCGGTCATGAACAGCATGACAAGGATGAAAACGCTAAGACGGCGCACCAACTCCCTGAACCGTTTCCCGCGCTCCTCAAAATTCCTGAACTCATCATAACTGGCGGCAGCGGGGGATAACAGACAAGCGCTGCCGGGACGGGTCTCACGGAAGGCAATGTCGCGGAAATCATCAAACCGGTTGATGTAAAATAGCTTTTTTCCTGATCCGGGCTGCTTTCCCATCAGCTCACCAATACGGTGACCTGCCGGACCAAAGAGGATCAGGTTCCTGATTGGGGTTGTATTCAGGAAAGCAGCCAGACCGGAATAATCAACTCCCCGGTCAAACCCGCCGGCAACGAGGGTGTCGACCGATGGGACGGCCTTCACCGCCTCTATGCATGCTTCCGGGATCGTGGCAATGGAATCGTTGTAAAAATGAATATGCCGGTGCTCCCCGACATATTCCAACCGGTGCTCCAGTCCCTTGAAAGTCATGATCCCTTCCCCGATCATCTCTTCGCCGATACCCAGGATCATGGATACATTTACGGCCGCCAGGATATTCTTCAGATTGTGCTCACCTCTGAGAAAACGATCCTGATGGATCCTCCAGACAGGTTTTTCTTCTGTCCCATCCGAAAAAATGACCCAGCCGTCCCTGATAAAACCTCCCTTTGACGGGATCTCTGTTAAGGAAAACGGGAAAAACTTCCGGTTATCGGTAAAATCCGCTGTTCTTTTTCCGACCAGGGGATCATCCTGACAGATGATTAAAAAATCCTCTTGCTGCTGATATTTCGCGATGTTCATCTTTGCTATCTGGTAATCATCAAAGGAAGGATAGGCATCCAGATGCTCCTGGAAAAGGTTCAGTAAAACTGAAATATGCGGCGCCCTGGAAATGTATTCCAACTGGTGCGACGATAGTTCAAAGACGATTTTGGTTTCCGGATTGATCAGATGAAGGTAGTGAAAAGCCGGGTTACCGATATTCCCGACAAGGAGGGTATCTTCGCCCGCCGTCTTCAGAATATGATGGATCAGGGATGCAGTTGTACTCTTTCCCTTGGTTCCGGTCACACCAACCACCTGCGCACCGTACACCTGAAGGAACAAATCGGTCTGGGAGGTGATCCGGTCGGATTGTATCGGAGGAGTAACCGGCCAAACAGGAATTCCGGGTGAACGGAAGACAAAATCAAATTCCCGGATATGATCCAGGTACTTTTCACCCAGGATCAACTGCAGGTCCGGATCACAAGCAATCAAAGGATTTTTGGCTATGGCCGGATCCCTGTCGGCAATGGTAATCAATTTACCCGGAAATAGTGTACGCAACAGGGTATAGGATGACTGTCCCTCCCTTCCGAAACCAAGAAGGACCAACGATTTGTCTTCGAATTTTTTCCGGATCAGATCAAGCATTCAGGGCAGCTGTTAAAAGGGTTAAATATTCCGGAGGTAAATAATGATGCGGATCCGTATCTGCCAGGGCCCGGCGAAACGACAAAGTCCGGTAACGCTGAAAGAGAGGTTGTGATGAATAGTATCTCATTAAAAAGGGCAGCCCGTTTGTGTGACTTTGCCGGATCGTTTCACACAACGCCAGATTCACCTCAAGGGTAGTGCCGACACAATCGAAGGGCTTATCACCCGCAATCCCGGTAAGCTGATCAAAAAGCATTCTCAGTCCAGGATCATCGAGCAGATTCCTGCCAAAAATCCGAATCATTTTCTCCACGGAAAGGAACGGGGATAAGATGATATAAGTGAACAGGCATTTAGCACATTTTCCGCACCAGGTGTTGGTCCTGCTGCCTGCATTGCAACTTCTGAAGAGATCGTGAAACTGAGGGATCTGCTTAAACAGCGAAGCAATCTGCAACTCATTCAATGGTCGGAGAAAACTGAAATACCGGACATCGGATGTGATAAAATCCCGTACATACTCCCGGAATGCGGATTCGAATCCGACCGATTTGGAATACTGATGGTTAATGCTTGTGCCTTCGATGGTGGTTTCGCTGGCGCTGGATTCATTCGATAATGCGATGTGATCTCTGCCTGACAGGATGGCAGCAAGGATTGTTACGAACGCCAGCAGCGCCGAAAAAGGAGTATGTCCATTTAAGAATCCCTGGTCATTCAATGCAAGCAAGGCAGGATCGAGGGTTCGCCGAATCTCGATATAATCGTCATCCCGGTAATTTCTTTTACGGAGTATCTCCAGATTGGCTTCCCTTGGATTAAGGATTAACGGGATGATGGCTGACATGGAACTCAGCAATTCGAGGGTAACGGCTGAATCCTTCCCTCCACCTACCGGAACGATGGTACCCCTGCTCACCGGCACTGTCTGAAACGGAAGAACTTTGTCACCTGTAGGTTCCAGGCTCATGAATTCAGAAAGGCTTGTTGAAATGGAATTAAGGTAAAAGAACTCTCCGAGGCCATTGAAATATACCTTTTTCCACCAGGCAAGCTGTTCAGGGTACAACCGGTGTGGTTTTATCACGACATTCGGAGAGCATGCCACCTTCCAGTAACTGATCAGCTCGATCATACCCAGGTTGAATATCGTATTAGGCAGGTAAGGCAGGATCCGGTCATCCGGAACGAACCAGCTTTTCCGGGGAATATAATAGCCGGGATGAAAGTGGATCCGATCCGACAGGATGAAGTGGAAGCTTATGACAAGTCCCCTTTCAGATAAGGAAAATGTATAATCTTCATAAACGAAGGAAGGGTATTCCCGGCGAAGTTCAATAAATTTTTCCCGGTTATTTGACTTCGTCATGATTTGGTATTAAATTTGTTTTCCAGCCCCGGCAAAAATAGTAAATTTGTAGCAACGACATGGGCCAACCAATCATAAAACCGAAACAGGGGATCATCCTGATCTCTGAACCTTCCCTGCGGGATTTCTACTTCCGGCAGTCGGTAGTACTTCTTGCAGAGCACAATGAGGAAGGGACTTTTGGGGTTATCATTAACAAACCCATCGAAGCCCGTGTGAGCGATGTCCTGAAGGACTTTCCCGACTTTGACTGCCCGATTTACCTGGGTGGACCGGTCAAGACCGACAGCATCTTCTTCATTCATACCCTGAGTCACATTGAACAAAGTCTTCCGATCATGGAGGGGTTATTCTGGGGAGGCGACATTATGACGGTGAGGGAAATGATTGAAAGGAATGAGCTGAACGAGGGGAATATCAGGTTCTTTGTCGGTTATTCAGGCTGGAACCCAAACCAGCTCGACAGGGAAATCAAGGAAAAATCGTGGGTATTATCGCATACTACTGTCCGGGAAATCATTAATCCCAACCCGGAAAAACTCTGGAGCACCTATCTGAAAAGCATGGGAAAGGACTATGCCATCTGGGCCAATTTCCCATCCGATCCATCATTTAATTGATCATCTAACCTGGAACCGGAATACCAATCCATGAAAAAAGCGGATATCTACATTCTGGGGACCGTAGTGATTCTCCTCCTCCCCTTTTTAATTTTTCCGATACTCCTCGCAGGTTACCGTTCGTTCAACCAAGGATATCCGTATCTCGCCAGCTTTATCAAATTCGCGATCCTGGCAACCTTTGGTGAAAGTCTGGGTTTGAGGATACGCACAGGGAAATACCTTCAGTCAGGTTTTGGATTGATTCCCCGGGCCATTGTCTGGGGTTTTCTGGGGATCAGCATAAAAATGGCTTTCGTGATCTTCGGGGAAGGTGGACCACTCCTGCTGAAAACGCTTGGCATCCGGTTCCCGTATGATCATCCTGCCGATGTGCTGCGTCAGGCAGCATTCAGCTGGATAAAACTTCTCAGCGCCTTCACTGTGGGGATAACCCTTAATCTGTTCTTTGCCCCCGTTTTCATGGCAGCTCACCGGATTACCGATATGCATATCCAGGAGACCGGAGGAACCCTGAAAGGTTTTTTTACACCGATCAGGGTCAGAAAGTATTTCCATGAAATGGATTGGGACAGTTTCTGGAATTTTGTCCTGAAAAAGACCATTCCCTTTTTCTGGATCCCGGCACAGACCTTGAATTTCATGCTTCCGGAAGAATTCCGGATCCTGGTGGCAGCTTTCTACAGCATCATTCTGGGGGTATTGCTATCCTTTGCCAGTCTGATGGCAATGAAAAAAATGTGACGAAAAGCTCTATTTCCCTCACCATTTCTGTTCTTCCTGTGATCAGGAAAAATTGGTCCGGGTACCTTATCAGATATATATTAAAGATGCTATCTTTGTAACAACGTTCCTTTCATTGACGCTGCTAATCTGATCCGTTATGCTGAGAACTGAAAAGACCGATATTAATTATTACGGGCACAAGCCGGCCGAAACCATCGAAAAACGTGAGCAAAAGCCTTTGCCTACATCGCGTGCCCATGCTGCCAGGGAGCTATACTTTGAAGCGAAATCATCCATTTCCATGGAGTTTCCTTACTGGTATACGCGCCGATGGGAAGAGCTGGAAGGTGAGATTCCCATTATACGCAGGGCAGAAGCTTTGAAGGCTGGTTTTGAGCATCTCACTCCGGTAGTTTACCCGGGTGAGCTTCTGGCTATGGGAAAAGCCGCTTACCTCCGTGGCTCCTTCCCCATGCCGTGGTTGTCGGAAGCTTTCTTCATGGCTGCAGAAGATAAGCTTTACAAAGAAGCACAGGAGTCGGGCAAGCTTACAGCCGATACCGTTACCACCATGGGTAAGGGTGGCGGAAATGTCACAAAGAGTATCGGGAATGTCATTTCCATTGCCGGTAAGTTCGGGATCCGGAAGGAAGAGATGCCGGCGATGGTCGAAATTGCGAAGAAATGGAAGGATAAATCGGTCGATGACGTCGGTCATAAATATGAGCAGATGGTTCCGGGCTATAAAGAGAAAGAAGCCCTGATGCGCTCGGTGATCTGTATGTTTGATTCGGGTTATACCTTGCCCCAGGGCAGGGAAGTTATAAACTATTATTACCCGTTGCAGCATGGTATCGACGGGATCATCCGGATCTGCGGGAAAAGGATGGCAGAAGTGGCCGGGTTTCCGGATATGGATCGCCTTTACTTTTACCGCGCCGTGAACATCATGATGCATGGGATAAAGGCCTGGATCAGGAACAACGCAGAAGAAGCACGTTTCATGGCTTCCCTTGAGGAAGAGGGACAGCAGCGATCAGAATATCTGGAGATGGCAGAACGGCTGGAATGGCTGGCGGATAATCCCCCGAGATCATTCCATGATGCCCTGCAGATGATCTGGATATGGCATGTTGCGGTTTTAAACGAAGATGCCATTTCTGGCCTGTCGCCCGGACGGGTTGGTCAGGTCCTCTATCCATTCTGGAAGCGTGACATGGACAAAGGATCGCTCGACCGTGAAAAGACCATCGAACTGCTTGAATGTATGCGCATAAAATTCACCGAGATCGATTGCTTTGCTTCGATGGGTGTTGTGGGTGGCGTCCTCTCAGGGAACACCTTTAACAATCTTTGCCTTGGTGGTTTGAAAAGAGATGGCACATCAGCGGCAAATGAGCTGGAGATGCTGATCCTGCAGGCCGGGATCAGCTGTGATACGCCCCAGCCAACCCTGTCGGTGCTTTACGATGAAAAACTACCGGAAGAGTTTCTCCTGAAAGGGGTCGAATGCACGAAAATCGGGACGGGATATCCCGCCTGGGTAAACAACCCGGTTGCCACGGAATTCTTAATGAATAACTATTCCCATGAAGGGATGACCCTGGAAGAAGCAAGGGCATGGTCGATCGGCGGATGCCTTGAGACATCCCCGGGGAGCTGGATGCCATTAAACCTGGATGGGGAATTTCACTGGATTCCCGGAGGATCAGCACCTGCAACCAGTGTCGGAGTCCATTTCCTTTCACTGCCAAAATTGCTCGAAGTTACCCTGTTCGATGGAATGGATATGCGGACAGGACTGCGGATTTTCCCGTCCCATGGAAGTAAGCTTGAGACCTATGAGGAACTCTGGCAGACGTTCAGGAACTATTTTTCCAGGGCGGTAGAAGTGCTGACCCTGACAAATAACATTCAGCACGATGCCTGGAGAAAGATCTCTCCTTCCCTGGTTAATTCCATGCTGAAGCCCGATTGCCTAGAAAAAGGAAAAGATATCGGGCAAATGGGATCACGATTCAATACCACTTTCAACGTAGAAAGTTGCGGAACCACCACCCTCGTTAATTCCCTGGCTGCCCTTAAGAAAAATGTCTATGGGGAAAAATGCTTTACGTTGGATGAATACCGAAAAGCACTTCTTGCCAATTTCGGATATAAGACTGCCCAGGAAACAGGTTCCTATTCCTTGCTTGATCAGGTTCCGACCGGGGATTACGATCAATGGAAGCGGATACACAAATTCAGCCTGGAAGCCCCGAAGTTCGGAAATGACGAAGACTTCGTGGATGGGATCCTGAAAGATTGGGAGAACTGGTTTTGTGAGATGACGCATCAATACCGCTCCCTGTATGACCAGCCCATGTATGCATGCCAGATATCCGTCTCCACCCACGGACCGATGGGTGCCGTCACCCTTGCCACTCCCGACGGACGACTGAGCGGGACAACTTTTTCCGATGGTTCGGTTTCTGCTTATCCCGGAACCGATAAGAACGGACCCTATGCCCTTTTCACCTCCGCCACCTGCTGGAATCATTCCCTGTCGCAGAATTCTCAGTTAAACATGAAAATCCATCCATCGGTCGTCAAGGGACGCGAAGGTTCAAGGAAATTCCTTGAACTTATCCGGGCCTATATGCGCAAAGGGGGATTTCATGTTCAGTTCAATATTGTGGATTCCCGGATGCTGAAAGAAGCCCAGACCGAACCGGATAAATACCGCAGTCTGCTGGTCCGTGTCGCCGGCTTTACCCAATATTGGGTTGAGCTTGGCAAGCAGATCCAGGACGAAGTCATCGCACGGACAGAATACGAGGAGCTTTGACAGTGAGGAGTGAGGAGTGAGGAAGGTTTGACTTAATGACCTAATGACCTAATGACTTAATGACCTAATGACTTAATGACCTAATAACTTATGGACTTTACCTGTAACGATTGTAAATTCTATCTTCCGGTGGATGTTTTCCGGGGTATCTGTAAATACAGCAAGCAAAAGACCGGCCCCGATCAGTTGTTTTGCGACAAGGGAGAGAAAATTCAGAAATGCAAATTTTGTTCAAGGTACTATTCCGATAAGGATTATCTTGGGAAATGCATGGAAACGACCCTTGCCTATCCGGATATGATCGCTGCAAAATGTGCAGATTTTGAATGGTACAGGCACAACTAAGCGGCGGTTATATTTTCGACATCCAGGGCTTTTCCGTTCATGACGGACCCGGATGCCGGACCCTTATCTTTTTCAAAGGTTGCCCGCTTCACTGCTCGTGGTGCTCAAATCCCGAAGGAATTTCTCCATTCCCTGAACTTCTGTACAAGATTGACAAATGTAATTCCGATCTGCTTTGCGTTGAATCCTGCCCTGCCGGGGCAATAAGCTTTGGCCAGGGATCCCTGCATTTTGAGCGGGGCAAATGTTCAGCCTGTACTACTCATGAATGCATCCGTGCCTGTTGCACCGGAGCACTTCAACTTGGGGGAAATTTTATTTCAACGGCCGACCTCTACACAAAGATCCGTCGTGACCGGCAATATTGGGGTGATAAGGGCGGTATCACCCTCACCGGCGGGGAACCTTTTTACCAGCCGGGTTTCGCCATGGAAGTGCTGAAGATATGTTATGAAGGAATTATCCATACCGCAGTCGAAACCTGTGGTAATGTTCCCTGGAAAAACATTGAACCTTCGCTACCTTTTCTCGACTGGATCTTCTTTGATCTGAAACATCTGGATCCGGAAATACATCAGCGCGCCACCGGACAATCAAATACCATGTTGCTCGACAACGCGATGCGGCTATCCCGGACCTTTCCGGGACGCATCGTATTTCGCATGCCTGTGATTCCCGGATTCAATGACGATGAGGAACATCTCCGGAGAACCGCCGGATTTATCAATTCAACAGAACGCAATGAACTGAATATACTCCCGGTTCATCACCTCGGAAGGGAGAAGTACCCGCTTACAGGCCGCAACTATTCCATGGATCCATCCCAAATCCCGCGTGAGGCCGAAATGCTGAAAATTCAATCTATCTTTTCCCGTTATGGAATTCATTGCTACTTTGGGAGCGACACGCCTTTCTGATCCTTAAAAATGAATTCCGAACTGGATACTGTATCGAAACCCTAATCCGAATCTCATACGGTATCCGGTACTGAAGTTGGCACCATTATGAAGAACGTAGCCGAGGATCGGAAACTTTGCCAATAATTCATCGATGATATCCTGGTCGATCTGAGCGATCTGTTCCTGATTGAGATCTCCTTCAATCCGGAATGTTCCGGAATAGATGGTCATGGATGGACCGAACAATAAGAGATCCACCGAAAACCGCTTCCAGAAAATGAACTGGTAACCCAGCGTCAAACCTAAATTAATGATATTAAACCCACCTGTTAATTTTCCATTCTCAACAATAGAGGTATTGAGAAGTGTGAAATTGTTCTTGAATTGATAATTGTACCAGGAAGCATAGGGACCGAGGTACAAGCCATCCGGTGCAGGACGTGTATTCCGCTGGTTAAGATAGAAACGGTAATCGAACGACACATTCACACCGTACTTGGTCCGGTCGTTAAGGTATATCAGGCTGGCAATATCTTCGCTGAAAATCCGTGGCATCTCAAGAAAACCAAGCTGGATTACAACGGACTGGGCCGGATTGACAAGGCGCTCATAGGAAAAAGTGATATTCCTGACCGAGCTCCACATGAGCATGGGGGTCGGGTTGATTTTGAGAACATTCCGAAAGTAGGGCTGGATAATTTGAGGTTTTGTCTTTACACTGTCACGGTTCTGTCCGTATACCAGCGTTTGGGCAACAAACCAAATGAAAACAAAAAGAAATGATCTTGATCTTGCTATCATTTACCCTGTAAAAGAGTATACTAATTTGATTAGCTCAATAAAATAAAAGATGCGGTTTACAGATCGGGTATGCTTGCTTCACTGATAAGTTCCGGAGTATAATCCGACTGCCGGTTGATCAAGGAATTGCTGAGGTTATACTGGTACAGCATGACCACATCCAGTTCAGAACCGCTCCATTCTGCGGGATGTATGATCAGGAAAGTCCTTGACTTCCTGGGCGAGCATTCTTCATCATTGATCCAGGAGCCGGAGTTAGCATAGATTTTTGTCTGCCGTTGGTCATCCATGAAGGTGTAAATGCCAGGGTCGTGGGAATGACCAAACGACACTACCTTGTAATTTGTAAAATTAGTTGATTGCTCTAAATATTCCATGATGGCAGCCGGAGTCAGGTATGCCCCGTTCAATAATGCAACCAGAACTGAAATAGGGACAGGGACTCCATTTTGCTGCTGGGTTGCCTGCCATTTTGCTTCGATATCATTCAGAAAGTATATTTCCTGCATCCCGTTAAACGAAACGGCATCCGGATATCCGTCGGCTCCGGTCATTTTCACGACCAGTGAATCCATCGGGGGCGCCTCCATATTAAATTTATGCATCGTATAGATGAAGCTACCGGTCCAGGCAACGAGGAACATGAAAGAACTTTTTGGGAGTGAAAATGCTGCTTCTCCTAAAGTGCTGCTGGTATGCATACCTTCGGCATACATCCGGGAGACAAAATATCCGGGCGGCAGCATATGCCCTGGATTCACCAAAGGTTGCGGGCAACAAAAGAAGTCATAACGGTGCCCATGCTCCATAATTATTCCTTGTGCCGGGTTATGCTTTCCAAGACCGGGGACATCGCCCGCCCATTGAATGCCAGGAATGATTTCTTCGATGACATCCTGAGTAAGTAACATATCATGATTCCCCGGGATATAGACCAATGCGGTCTTCGTTCCGGAGGCGATCGCCCGCAACCGTTGAATAACAGGTTGGTTGACTGGCGAATTGGCAACGGCAAGATAGAACTCGCGGGCGTTGTTGATACCATATGCCGGGTCGTACGGGGCCATACGGTAAGGTATCAGCCATTCATCGAAAAGATCACCCTGGATAACCAATTCTCTTACCTGGTTTTCATTCTGGATGTAATCAAGAAAGCTGCACAAGGCATCGGCATTTTCCCCAAACCAGCAATAATTACCAGTTGTTGCACGTGAATCGCCCATATGTATATCGCTGATAACGGCAAGTGTATTCTGGGCATCTTCATTGATCCCCAATAATTCACCCAAAGGCCTTTTGGTCGTTCGAAGTTCAAGGGTTTGTTCCTTGAAAGGGAATTCACCATTCACCGATCTTATTCCGCTGCCAATCTTCAGAAAGTACCGCCATCCCTCCTTCAGGAGAAAGTCATCCCTGAAATCAAGATAAACCATTGCACCCGAGGTAACGATATCGTAACCGCTTATGGTTCCCGTTTTATCCCAAAAAACAATCGAGCCCTCTACTGTAGCCTGGTCAACCGGATGGTCGAAAATCAGTTCGATAAACCGGACTGCACTATTCATCTGATACCATGAACCCTGCGGCTGCGACATGTGTGGAATGGAAACCTGAAGATAGGTCTGCTTTTCAGGCGCTGATTCCTTTTTACATGAAGTGATCACGAAAATCAGGGGTATCAACCCGGCACAAACTGCAAAATATTTTGATCTGATCTTTTCCATATGCGACCAATCGTTACATTTATATTAAACTAAGTCGTTTGAAAGGATGAACGCTGTATGAAAATATAGGATTGAATAAGCAGGTCATCACAAGCGGGATAGGTATTCATTATAACAAAAACGGCGGGTACTGGAAAAAAGATCCAATACCTTGTCAAAGGATCAATTGATTTTCCCTAACCTAAAAATCAGACCTCCGGTGAACCCAAACTGGGCTAAAGCAGAATATAACGTCGCTCCGCCTCCTGTTCCTCCGGTGCCGACATAGAACATGTATCCGGCACCCTGCACCGGAAAATATAGTTGTGCCTGCAGACGAAGGCCGACACGCTTGGAGAAATAGATCTTTGTGCCTCCGAGAAACCCGACTGAAAAAAACCAGTAATCGTTGTAACTGATCTCCTTGGGGGCCATCAGAACTCCGCCGACATTCATCCCCAGAAACGGAGAAATAACAGAATTAACCCTGAAATTCTTGGTAATACCAACCTGAAAATAGTTAATACTTAGCGGTACCTGTTGGTTAACCATGGTATTGGAAATAAATACTTCTCCACGGGTATCGCTGCGGTTATAGATCAGATCGAGATCCATAACACGGCTGAAACCAATACTGATCATGCCTCCGTACTGTCCGTTTCCGTAAAAATATACGCTTCCGTTGGAAGCATACCAGGTGCAGGGAAAAACATAGCCGCCGAAAGGAGTAATTTCAACGGTCTGTGCAAACAGCACAACGGGGGCAAAAAGCATGAATAAAAAGAATAAAAATTTTCTCATGGTTTTAGATTTAGATTCATGGTAAAAATAATAAATAACTTAACCTGATCAATTCCTAAGGAAAAGTGTTTTTAAATTAATGATAAAATTATTTCCTGTTTTTCTGTAACTTTTTTATCTCCTTCTGCTCCCTGGTATTGAATCCCATCTGTGATTTCAAACCACTCAGGACACTCTTCCAGATAAAGTTTATAATCCCCTTCTCCTTGTCGCGATGAAATAAAATGACCCCGGTCTTCAGTTTTCCCGACTTGGTCGGATTATCGTCACTCACAACAAAATCATTTGCCACAAAATTGATCAGGCCCGTTTTTATTGAATTCCAGGCGGATTCTTTCTGTGAATGAAGCGTCATCCTAAGATCATTGTAGTATAATACCAGTTTCCCCTTCGCGACATCATCATTGGCATTAACTTCCGTAACCAGGAGTTGTCTGATCTTTCCACTGGTGATTTCGGCAGGCAAGAGTTTTGTCAGCATAGGATTGACCGCCTGCAAATCCATTGGACCAAGCAAAGCTGAATAGGAGAAGGAATTTTTTTTGTCCCCGAACCTGAATTTCACATTGATGTTCATTTTTCCCTTTCCCATCAGGAACGCTGTTCCGTTCAACTCCGAGACCAGTCCTGCCTGTATTATGACTGAATCATTGGTAAGCCCGGTCAGGGTGGCATTCATGTTATTGAAAAAAATTGTGCCCGGCTCTTCACCGACCTGTTCAGCATAAGTCGCCTTCCCGTTCTTTAATATGACCGTATCTATTTTCAGATTATTCTTCATTTTCCGCAAGGCATCCTGAGGCATGGATGGCCTGAACCCTGGTTTCCGCGGAATCCGTTTATCCCGGTAATCATCCACGACCAGGCCGTCAATCTCAAGAAGTCCTGCCCTGAATTTTTCCTCAAAGATAAGTTGCCTGATATTCAGCCGGCTCAACCGAAGCATGGGAATCAGAATTTCAAGCCGGTCGGTCTGGAACCCTGATTTCCGTGCATAATCGAGCCGGTTAAATTGCGGTACAAGGTGAAAATTTTTGATGTAGAAGGTATTCTGGCGGGTCGATAGACCGATTTCATCAAAGGAAATAAGGTTTAATCCGTTTTTGGCTTTTAAAGATAAACCGTTCACGGTAATACTGATATCATCGGAATTGAACAACCTTCGCTTTCCCTGGTGAACCGAATCGACCAAGACATTTTTTAAAGAGATGGTACAGGATGGGATCGACTGGTGAAACACCGTATCACGGGAAAAATCAAAATAATCAAGCTTACCCTGTTTAAATAAGATCTCTTTGATGGCGATGGCCTTCAGTCCCCTTGGAAGAGGAACTGACATTATTTTATCACCCTTTTTATCATTGGTTGTTTGCTCTGGTACTGTCTGCATCCTGTAAATGATGATCTCAGGGGAAAGGATCTGGATCACTGAAATATCAATTTTCCGTTGCCTGATGATCTCAAGAATCTGGAAATCCTTAACTATGAAATATTTAACTTTCATGTCGAAAAGCAAGGGGGACAAGGGTCCCTTCCCGGCATGTTTCCTGTATATGGTGGTATCCGGGATAAGTGATAACTCTTTAATGGTCAGGTTCCCGTTGAGCAGGTTGATGTAAAGATGGCCAATATCGGCAGAGTAGATGCCTTTGCTTTCCTTCTTGACAAAATCAATGATGGCTGACCGGATAATCTTTCCGTAATAAAAATAGCCCACGGTAAAAATCCCTCCGGAGATGACCATGAGGAAGATTACAATCCCTGCCATGATCTTCCAGAAGGTCCTTATTTTTTTCTTCATAGGGATTGTTTGTGAATTTAAAGGAATATTGTTGGACGTTCCTGACCGCTTCCCTTTTTACTGACATTCTCTTTTGTCAAGTTGAAGCATATCGGTTTTCAAAGATAATTCCTTTTTCAGGATGATCAGGTGCCTGTGATTGGCAATTGAGCCTGCAGACCAGTCAGAAAATGACCCATGGTTGTTGTTTTGTTAATAATTTCGGGTAAATGTCCTCTACAAGTGACCTAAGTCATTGTTTTATTAAAAAACTTTATTGATTTTTGCTGTCATGAAAGAGACTCCAATCAATTTTGAAGTTGTCAGCCGTCATATTCAGGAAAGTAAAATCAAGAACATCGGGAAGGCATCGATCCGTGAGATCAAACGCCTGATCAATGGCATTGAGCAGGAAACCGGCGAAAAATTCGTCCGGATGGAAATGGGCGTACCTGGTCTCGAACCTCCCCGGTTTGGGATTGAAGCTGAAATTGAAGCACTGAAGTCGGGAGTTGCTGCGGTTTATCCTGAGATAGAAGGGACTCCTGTGCTGAAAAAAGAGACTGCCCGCTTTGCGAAGTTATTTCTGGATATTCATGTCAATGAAGCTCATTGCATCCCGACTGTTGGATCCATGCAAGGCAGTTTCGCGGCCTTTCTTACTTTGTCGCGCATGTCTAAGGAAAGAGATACCACCCTTTTCATCGATCCGGGATTTCCGGTCCACCGCCAGCAGCATATCGTTCTGGGGCAAAAGTTTGAATCGTTCGATGTTTATGATTACCGTGGTGAGAAATTAAAAGATAAGCTGGAATCGTATTTTAAAAATGGGAACATCCATTCCATCCTTTATTCAAATCCCAATAATCCTTCCTGGGTTTGCCTTACCGATAAAGAACTCCGGATCATCGGAGAACTCTCCAATCAGTATGGTGTGATCATTCTCGAAGACCTTGCCTATTTTGCCATGGACTTCCGGAAAGATTATTCAAAACCCGGTGTACCGCCTTATCAGCCTACGGTAGCCAAATACACCGACAATTACATCCTGTTGATCTCAAGCTCGAAAGCATTCAGCTATGCCGGACAACGGATCGGCATGATGATCGTTTCCGACAAGGTTTTTGATACCAAATCGCCCGACCTCCTGCGTTATTTCACCACAGATATTGTCGGCCGGGCCCTGATTTACGGAACGGTCTATGCGTTGAGCGCCGGAACCTCCCACTCTGCACAGTATGCCCTTGCCGCTATGCTGAAGGCCGTCAATGACGGAACCTATAATTTCGTTGATACCGTCAAGGAATATGGTGAAAAGGCCAAGATCATGAAAAAGCTGTTTACCGATAACGGCTTTCACATTGTCTATGATAAAGATGAAAATGTTCCCATCGCCGATGGTTTTTATTTTACCATATCCTATCCGAAGTTCACCGGAGAAGAGCTGATTGAAGAGTTGCTCTATTACGGGATCAGTGCGATTGCCCTTACCATTACCGGGAGTGAACGGAAAGAGGGCATCCGCGCCTGCGTATCCCTTGTAAAACGATTCCAGTTCCCGGCACTCGAATACCGCCTTAAGAAATTTTACGAGCAACATCCGCTGGATAAATAGTAGGTGGGACAGTTCCCAATTCCCAATTCCCAGTTCCCAATTCCCAATTCCCAGTTCCCAGTACCGGTTCCCAGTCATTTTGTAACAGCGGAATAATTCATCCCTTTATTCCTTCGTTCCTTCATGACTTTTTCAACTTATCAACAAAACCACCCGAGTTATTAACAATTCCAAGTTGACAAAAAACCGGATCGGCCTACCGCACGGCCGGCCGAACTTACAATATTTGCAGCGCTTGATTCAAGGAAGGGTTCATGAAAACCATCTTCTTCTATTTTTTGACTCCGTTGTTGCTGGTTTCCGCATCATTTCCCCGGGATGTATACGTGGATGAGCGTACCAGCACGGAGGTTCATTTTTCCAGCACGGAGAACGTGTTCCCAAGGAACTGGTACGGCCAGAAGATCAAAGCGGAAGCCAGGCCTCTCGAAAAGAGTGAGCGTCAGCGGGTGATCCTGATCCTGAACCATGCCTTTGAAAAATATCCCGGTCATGTCCTGAGAACAAACCTCGACAGGATCTATGTATTTAAAAGTATGCAGTTCTATGGAGTACCTTATGGGGGAACAAATTTCCGTAACACGGTTTATCTTACCGATGATGAATCCAGGCCGAGCTTCACCGATATCTTTATTGAAGGCGTGTTTCATCATGAATTTTCCAGCATCCTGAAGCGTTCGTACCCCCGTTATTTTGATGAAAAAAAATGGAACGCCATTAATTCTTCCCAGGTTAAATACGGGAATGGCGGTGTTGACGCTATTCTCAATGGAGAGGCGTCGCTGACCCTTGATCCCGGTTTGTTCGAACAAGGGTTCCTAACGAAATACTCTCAATCGGCCCTTGAAGAAGATGTCAACGTTTTTGCACAGAACCTTTTTACCGGAGGCATGGAATTCTGGTCCATCGTCGATCAGTATTCCCGGATCCGTCAAAAAGCAAATCTTCTAATCGGATTTTATCACCAGATCGATTCTACGTTCACCGAGGATTATTTCCGGGGCCTTGGATTCCGTTTTGCCTCCCGTTAAAGACGTCAATCTTCCTCACTACAGCCGGCCGCCTTCATCCTGAATTCTAAATTAAACCCATTCTAAATTTCCCCCGCCTTGTGAATTTAATAACAAACTTTAGCCAGGGGTTCAAAGAAATTTCTGTAATTTCGTGGAATCAAATCCTCAACGGAATAATCTTTTAAACTATGGCTAAAATCAAGGGTGATATTGTGATCAACATCGAACGTTGCAAGGGTTGTGAAGTTTGCATCGCCTCATGTAACTTCTCGGTCATTGCCATGGCAAAGGAAGTGAACAGTAAAGGTTACCATTTCGCCATGAAAGTCAATGATGAATGTACGGGCTGTACCAATTGCGCAATTGTTTGTCCCGATGGCGTGATCACCGTTTACCGGGCAAAAATCTGACTTCCTGAAATAAAATCAAAAACACAAAATAATGGGTGAACTAAGACTAATGAAGGGCAACGAAGCCGTGGCCGAAGCAGCAATTCGCGCTGGATGCGACGGTTATTTCGGTTACCCGATTACACCCCAGTCTGAGGTACTGGAATACCTGATGGCAGAAAAGCCATATGAACGGACTGGCATGGTAGTTCTTCAGGCAGAAAGTGAGGTTGCCTCCATCAATATGCTGTATGGTGGCGCCGGAACCGGTAAAAAGGTCATGACTTCCTCTTCGAGTCCCGGTATCAGTCTGATGCAGGAAGGACTTAGCTATATGGCGGGCGCTGAACTTCCGGCTCTGATTGTCAATGTGGTTCGGGGCGGACCCGGTCTCGGCACCATCCAGCCTTCCCAGGCCGATTATTTCCAGGCTGTCAAAGGCGGTGGCCATGGCGATTATAAACTGATCGTACTGGCGCCTGCCTCCGTGCAGGAGATGTGCGACTTTGTCAAACTGGGTTTTGATCTCTCATTCAAGTACAGGAATCCTGCCATGATCCTTACCGACGGAGCCATCGGTCAGATGATGGAGAAGGTGGTCCTTTTTGATCCGATCCCCCGCCGTACCGATGAAGAGGTTATCAGTCAGTGTCCCTGGGCTGCCACAGGAAAACCCAAGAACCGGGATCACATCATCATCACTTCACTCGATCTTGATCCGGCAGGACAAGAGAAGGTCAATCTGAAGATCCAGGCCAAATACAGAAAACTGGAAGAGGAAGAGGTGCTTTTTGAAGAGATCCTTTGTGAAGACGCGGAATTTGCGTTTATCGCATTCGGACTTTCGGCACGTATCTGCCAGAAAGCCATTGATATTGCACGCGCAAAGGGAATAAAGGTGGGCCTCTTCAGGCCGATCACCCTCTATCCGTTCCCCACCAGGCAAATTGCAGAACTGGGCAGGAAAGTGAAGGGACTCCTGGTATTGGAAATGAATGCCGGACAAATGATCGAAGACGTCAGATTAGCTACCGGTGGCAACGTAAAAGTTGAACACTATGGAAGATTTGGGGGGATCATTCCAACGCCTGATGAAGTCGTAAGAGTTTTGGAAAAACAAATAATCGGAGGCTGATATGGAAGAACCGTTTGTAAAGACCGAGATCCGTAAAGAAGAGAATATCGTCTATAAAAAGACCGGCCTTCTTGTTGATCGCCCGCTCAGCTACTGTCCCGGCTGCGGCCATGGTGTCGTTCACCGGATGCTTATGGAGACCATCGAGGAACTGGACGCCCAGGATAAAACCATCGGCATCTCTCCCGTTGGATGTTCCGTCCTTGCCTATGATTTCATGAATATCGATATGCTGGGTGCCGCCCACGGCCGTGCTCCGGCTTTAGCAACTGCCATTAAGCGAATGTGGCCTCACCGTTTCGTATTTACCTATCAGGGTGATGGCGACCTGGCTGCCATCGGGACGGCCGAAACCATCCATGCCTGCAACCGGGGTGAAAACATCACCATGATCTTCATCAACAATGGAATATACGGGATGACGGGTGGCCAGATGGCTCCGACTACCCTGCCGGGGATGCGCTCGTCCACCTCTCCTTATGGCCGTGATGTTGCTACCATGGGAAATCCGTTGAAAATGACCGAACTGGTCGCACAGTTGCCCGGTACTTATTTTGTTACCCGCCAGGCGGTACATACCCCCGCCGCGGTCCGTAAAACCAAGAAAGCCATCCGGAAAGCTTTTGACATCCAGAAAGAGAAAAAAGGAGTAGCTTTCATTGAAGTGGTCTCCAACTGTAATTCAGGATGGAAAATGACCCCGGTGCAGGCCAACAAATGGATGGAAGAGAACATGTTTCCCTTTTACCCCCTCGGCGACATCAAAGTTGATGGCAAGCTGGTCGAGAAAAAAGAGCCGCAGGCAAAGATGGATGATCAATGATCCGTGACCTTTAGTGACGAACGGACGAATTGGAATAATGACTTAATGACCTAATGACTTAATGACTTAATGACTTAATGACTTAAGAATATGACTGAAGAAATTATCATCGCAGGTTTTGGGGGACAAGGAGTTCTCTCGATGGGAAAAATTCTTGCCTACTCAGGGGTAATGCAGAATAAAGAGGTCAGCTGGATGCCCTCTTATGGCCCCGAGATGCGCGGAGGTACCGCCAATGTCACCGTCATTATCAGCGATGAACGCATCAGCTCTCCCATCCTGAATACATACGATACCGCCATAATCCTGAACCAGCAATCGATGGACAAATTCGAAAAAAGTGTCAAACCGGGGGGCCTGCTGATATACGATCCCAACGGGATCACGCGGCATCCTGCAAGAAAGGATATCAATATCTATTCCGTCGAAGCCGCTGATGAAGCAGGGAAACTGGGTCTGTCGAAGGTATTCAATATGATCGTCCTCGGAGGCTTCCTGAAACTGAAACCCCTTGTTGCACCTGAATATCTGCACAAAGGACTGGAGAAATCATTGCCAGCACGCCATCATAACCTTATCCCCGACAACGAAAAAGCCGTTGAGATCGGGAAAGAACTGCTGAAGACAATCCAGGTGCTGAATTAAAAATTACTCCTTGGGAATCCTGCTTCCGGGATATCTATAATGTTAATCAGTCAATCAAAGCTATCCGGCTACCTGGAACAAAAATACAGGGAATATAACAATCCTGCTTTCATTGAATCAGACCCCATCGCGGTTCCCCATTCTTTTAATAAAAAAGAGGATATCGAAATTGCCGGTTTCCTGACGGCAACCCTTGCCTGGGGAAACCGGAAGAGCATCCTTCAGAATGCCCGCCATCTGATGAGGATGATGGACAACAGGCCTTGCCATTTCCTCACTGAAGCATCCAGACAGGAGATGAATCCCTTCAACAGCTTTGTGCACCGTACCTTCAACGGGACCGACTGCCGGTTCTTCCTGGAATCACTCCGCAATATCTATCTCAACCACGGCGGTCTTGAAAACCAGTTTGTGAAGATCAACGATCTGGGCGTAAAGGAGAGCATACGGCTTTTTCGCAGGACTTTTCTGGAAGCGAAGCATGAGCGCCGGTCGGAAAAACATATCTCCGATCCTGCCAAAGGATCTCCGGCCAAACGGATCAATCTCTTTCTCCGGTGGATGGTGCGTAACGATAATCAGGGTGTTGATTTCGGTTTGTGGAAGAGGGTCAATCCTGCAAACCTTATTTGTCCGCTCGACGTCCATGTGGCCAGGGTGGCCAGAAGTCTTGGCTTGCTAACCCGTAAAACCAACGATTGGAATGCTGCCGAAGAACTCACCGTAAATCTCCGGAAATTCGATTCCGCCGACCCCGTGAAATATGATTTTGCTCTTTTCGGGATTGGGGTAAAAAAAGAGATATTTAGCTTATAAAGAAATTACTGATTGGACGATTATACATTCAAACTAAAAACCATTTCTAAAGCCTTGCATAAGTTAAAATCCATGTCTAACATTGTATTTCAAGTAAATTTGTAATAAAACATTTAAAAAGATGCCATACAACCAATATTATAAAGGGAAAACTATTCTTGTAACTGGTGGAGCAGGAGCTATTGGAAGGAACTTAGTGGAGTCGCTTGCTATTTTGGATGTAAAAAAAATAATTATTCTTGATAACTTGTTGTCATCTTATCGATGGAACATACCAAATAAACACAATATATTATTCATAAAAGGTGACATTAGGAATGATGATGATTTAAAACGTGTATTTCACCATAAACCTACTATCATTTTCCATTTAGCTGCATTTTTTGCTAATCAAAATGCTGTTGATTATCCGCTAATAAGTGAGGATGTCAATTGCAAAGGAATAATTAAACTCCTTGAATACTGCATAATCTCTGAAACAATTGAAAGATTTGTTTATACTAACTCTGAAGGGGGTGCCTATGGGAGTGAATGCAATATACCTTACCGTGAAGATGAAATATCATTAAATGCAGGATCGCCATATTACATTTCAAAAATGGCAGGAGAATCATATTGCTATTATTATCATTCATTTTATAATTTACCTATAAGTGTCGTTAGACTTTTCAATTCATATGGACCAGGGGAAGTCCCCGGTCAATATCGGAATGTAATACCAAATTTCATCTATTGGGCTTTAAAAAAACGGCCATTACCCTTAACCGGTAATAAAAATATCTCTCGTGATTTTGTTTTTGTTAAAGATACGGTTGAAGGGATATTAAGAGCAGGCTATTTCCCTGAGGCAATTGGCAACTCGGTAAATATAGCAACTTGCAAGGAGACGTTTATTTATAATTTAGCGGAGTTAATAAATCAAAAAACATCTAACCCTGCTGGCGTTATAATTCTCAAACAAAGGAAATGGGATACCAGAGAAAAAATCATCGGCAGCAATCAAAAATGCCAAGAAATACTCAAATTCAAACCGGTCTCTCAAATAGAGAAAGGTATCGATTTAACCATAAAATGGTTTCATGAGAATTGGACAAATATTGAAAAAGATGCAGAATTCCTGCCTGGAATGAACGCTGCTTTGGATGTTTAAATAATAGTAATGATTATAGCGATTAATACCCGATTATTATTAAAGGACAGAATAGAAGGTATCGGTAAGTTTTCAGTTGAGATATTAAAGCGAATTACTAATGAACATAAAGAGCATACTTTTATTTTTTTCTTTGACAGAAAATATGATGAGAGTTTTATATTCTCAGATAATGTAATACCTATCGTTCTTTTTCCACCATCCAGACATCCTTTTTTATGGTACTGGTTTTTTGAATATTCTATAACTAGAGCATTAAAAAAATACAAAGCTGACCTTTTTATCACAACAGATGGGTGGCTCTCTACTAAAACTCATGTAAAAACTTTACAAGTAATACATGACTTACATTATGAGAATCATCCCGAGTTTTTACCATATCTCACAAGAAGATATTACCAATACTTTTTCCCAAAATTTGTTCGCAAAGCCAATAGAATTATTACAGTATCTAATTTTTGTAAAAATGAAATTATCAATACTTATGCTTGTAATGACAATAAAATAGATGTAGTTTATAACAGTACAAGTGAGGAATATTATCCTCTTTCTTCTGTTGAAATTCAAAAAGTGAAGAAAACATATACCGATGGACAGCCCTTTTTATTATTTATCGGACCTATTCATCCAAGGAAAAATCTAGATAATGCTATTAAGGCTTTTTTACAATATAAAAAAACAACTCAAGATGGAATAAAATTAGTTATAACTGGTTCTATGATGTGGAAATATTTTGGACAGGTAGCTCAATTTAAAGATCAGGATTTTTCCAACGATATCATATTCACTGGATATTTGAAACCGGAAGAACTTTTCAGAATTACATCTTCTGCGAATTGTTTACTATATGTTTCATTTTATGAAGGATTTGGTCTGCCAATATTAGAAGCGATGAGTTGCAATGTCCCCGTAATAACTTCAAATCGTTCTGCTATGCCTGAAGTTGCAGGAGAAGCTGCATTGTTGATAGAACCAAATTCAATTGAATCCATTTTCCTGGCAATTTTTAAAATTCAAAATGACAACAAATTAAGACAAGACTTGATTATTAAAGGTCAAAAAAATTTATCCAGATTTTCCTGGAATAATTCCGCAGCTATATTTTGGAATAGTGTATTGAAAACCATTCAATAAGTTAAGCATTTACTTAAAATATTAGGAAACCACCTGAGTTGTGAGTCAAGTACTATATTCTGATTACAAATGGAAGTTATTTACTAAGTTCCTGATGAGTATCGAACACAATTAGCTGCTTATCAATAAGCACCTAATAATTGATTGTAAAAGCCAATCATTTTTTTTGCTGTATTTTTGTAATGATAGTAATTTAAGCCAAGTTCCCTGGCATTCTGCCCAATTTCTTTACATAAATTTAGGGAGCAGACGCATCTTATTATTTGAAGGGCAAATTCAGCAGGAGTATCAGCAATAAGAATATTTTTTCCGTTTTCGTATTCAATACCCTGTGCTCCTATTGAAGTAGATATGATTGTTTTTCCTAAAGCCAATCCCTCAATAATTTTTGCTCTGATACCGCTTCCAGACCACAGGGGAACCATCATTATTGATTTATCCTTTTGATAAGCTAATGGGTTGGTAATTTCACCAAGTATTTCAATATTTTTTGCATTGTACTTATAAACCCAGGATGGCATCCCCTTTCCAGCTATTGAAAATGTTATAGATATTTTTTGTTTTTCTATTATCGGAAATACTTTTGTAAAAAACCATCTAACTGCTTCAACATTTGGCAACCAATCCATTGAAGCAAGATGATATACCACTGGAACATCAGAATATTGTTCTTCGTAATCATATCCGTTGAGTTTTTCATAATCGTAACCCATCGGAACAACCCTTACAGGGGTTTTGTTGGAGAAAGAACTAAAAATATCTGCATCCTCCTTTGTTAACGCAATTATCCCATCTAATTGATCATTCAAATTTTGCTCAAATTCTTTCAAACGCGATATAGCAATATTCAGAAAAAATTGTGTGACAGGATTTTTCACACCCTTTCGATAACTTTCCCAAATAATATATTCTACATTTTGAGGTCGTAATATAACCTTAGCATTTGTATATGCTCTAATAGCTTTTATATATTTACATAAATAAAGATGCTCAAGTTGAACAATATCAAAATCTTCAGATTCAAGAATTGACTGTATTTTTTGCTCGAAATTCTTCGATAAAAATCTCTCAATAAAATAAGATTCCTCCCTTAAAAGATTAATAAAAAACTTACCTGGTTTAATATGTGTATCAATTTTTACGTTTTCAAATCGAGTTGATATTTTATAATCATCAGGTAAAGTATTTATGTCAATAAAATTGCGAGTAGGATTAATCGACAAAATCTTGACATAAATATTGTTTTCGAGTAATCCTCTTGTTGTAAAATGCATTAGTTGGGCACCTCCATCAATCGGAGGGTATGGCATTTTATGACAAATCTGAAATACTTTCAAACCCTTTATCTTTTAATATTAAATTCGATAACTGAATTGCCGCAGTGTGACATCCTTTTCCATTCAAATGGACACCATCAAAAAAATCATCATCTGCAAATTCAAATTCATAACATTGCAATTTTTTTTCTGTTCCAAGAGTCTCAATACATAAATTATACTCTTTAATTTTTTCGTTCATTGAATAATTATAAGGATAAAATACTTTTTTTGTAAAACGAGGTATTTTTAGAAGAATGATATTATCATTAACTGAAAGTAGTCGCATCTTTATTATAAGCTGTTTAAATGCAATTCTGAAATCATCAAGACTCACATGTGTTTTAACGTCATTTGTACCAATCATTACAGTTATAATACTTGGAAAGTTATTTTTATAATTTTCGAGCGTTGGGTTAATAGATCTTATTAAGTCCATTGTTGTATATCCATTATTAGAGTGATTAATCACATGCCAATTTTTATCGAGTTTTTTTTCGAGTATATTTCCGCAAATCTCAGGATATCCAAGATAACTCCTTGCACCAAAAGTGATACTATCACCAAAAGATAATAATGTTTCCCAGTTCATATTTGATCTTTTATTTTGTATCTAACTGTTTGTTCCTTTAATAGTTGCCAATTGAGTTATATTTGTTGATGAAGATACTGTTTATTTCCAAATTGGTAACAAATATTCTATTTCTTCAGTAATTGATTAATCCGTATCATTAGGAAAAAGTGAACCAGTATCAAAAACAATAATTTTTTCCCTTTGGCTTCAAGGATTTTCGATAAGAAAGCATAAGATACAAGAAGTGGAAGAGGGTCAATCCTGCAAACCTTATTTGTCCGCTCGACGTCCATGTGGCCAGGGTGGCAAGAGGTCTTGGACTGCTAAACCGTAAAACCAACGATTGGTATGCTGCCGAAGAACTTACCACAAATCTCCGGAAATTCGATCCCGCCGATCCCGTGAGATATGATATAGCCCTTTTCGGGATGGGGGTTCATAAGAGGTTTTAAAGAAAGGAGCCTTCCGATTGTGATTTCCTTCCGGGTTATCCATATCCGGTTCTTACTCAGACGTGCAAAGACGAAATCCGCAGCCGGAGTGACGGTCATCCGGGTTGTTCTTGCCACGCTTGCCTGTGCGGCAGAAATTTGGTCCATAGAACCACGAGCCGCCGCGCAGGGACCTGGATGTACCAATTGACGGCCCTTTCGGATTATCCATTGGGCTTGACTTATAATAAGTATCCCCATACCAATCGCTGCACCATTCCCAGACATTTCCGGTCATGTCATAGAGACCTAGTTCGTTTGGGTGCTTTTGTCCCACAGGGTGGGTCTTCGAACCTGAATTTGACCCGTACCACGCTATCTCATCAATTGTATTACTGCCGCTGTAGATATAACCTTTACTTTGATTTCCCCCTCTTGCGGCATATTCCCATTCTGCCTCCGTGGGCAACCGGTAGTTTTTACCGGTTTTTAGATTCAGTTTTTGAAGAAATTCCTGGATGTCATTCCATGATACCTTCTCCACCGGACATTGGTCACAACCTTTAAAAGAAAGTTCAGGTGGATCATTGCCCATGACGTCTCTCCAAAGCTTTTGAGTTACCTCATATTTCCCGATATAATAATTACTGATGGTAACCGAATGAAACGGTTTTTCGTCATTGCCTCTGCTATTGCTTCCCATCTGAAAAGTACCGCCATGAACAAAGACCATTTCGGCGATAAGGGAAGAGGCACCGGTTCGTGATTCCTCGATGGTGGAAGGAGCAACAGGTGGAAAGGAGGTAACGGACTTACCAGCAAGCACAAAAACAAAGTCCCCCTTGTCGAGGTTGGGATTGCGGATCTTGCCGTATTGCGGGTGCTGGGCACCATAGGAATAATTGACGACGGTGCTTTGTAAAAATTCACCAAGCTCAGTACCTGTCAAATAGCCATCCTTGTTGCCATCAGCTTCTCCCTTTAATGCACGGACAAACTGTCCGGTGAAAATGCTTTTATCGGGAACTGTTTCATTGGCACTGCCGCTTGCGATAAACTGCCGGACAGGTTCTTTTGTTTTGTAGCTGATCACTTCGGGGATCGCCCGGCTGGTCGAGAAAATGGAACCTGAAAAACAGGCATCAAACAGGAACAGGGCATGCTTTGATTTGATCTGGTAGGCGTAGGTCTCGATCTGCCGCATGGGCATGGCCTTCTCCTGGAATCCGGCAGGATTTTTATTTGGATCAGGGGCATCCACCGGACAGATATATCCGAGATCATCACCATAGGGCATCTTTTCGGTATAACCATGGCCCGCAAAGTATATTAACAGACGGTTGTTGTTCTCTTGTCCATATCTGGTGATGAAGTTTGTAAATGCCTTTTGCAATCCTGCATTATCGGGATCCATAACGGTGGTCACATCGAATCCGTTCTCTTCCAGTGCTGATCTCACAGCGTTGACATCCTGTACAACTCCCTGCAATGGTGGCAATCCCGCATTATAGGCACTTACACCGATCACCAGGGCATGGCTCTGGCTGTACAGTACGGTCGTGTTCCCTTCAACGGTGATCTGCACCGGCTTCATACCGCGCTGGGTTGTTTGCTGGGCATGAATTATTACCGGAATAACGAGCAGAAAGACCAGAAAACGGAAAAACGAATTTTTCATATCTCCAAGGTTAGATCCTTTACAAATTTATATCAATGACATACCATTTCCAAATACATTGCAATGGATAGTTAAGTATCATCTTCCCGGCAGTATGATATTTTTCATATGGTTAAATCATACAATCTCCCGGTAAAGTATGCCTGATGAACTCCAATCTTCCTTCAATACGGCACCATGAGCATTCCTTGTATCATGATTCAGCAACTTTTATCTGGACTGATCAGAAAATTCTGTTATTTCATACCTTTGAAGAGTATCAAAACAATTCCATCCATGAAAATCCTCGCCATTTCAAAAGAATCGGAAGGTGTAAACTGGGACAACGAACAAATTGCGATGAAAAAAGAAGCATCGCAGGTTTACGACCTTTACCTTTCCGGGAAACTCAGGGAGATCTATTTTACTGAGAACTATGATGCCGTCCTGATTCTTGAATGCCAGGATATCCAAGAGGCAAAAAAGGTGGTGAATCGGTTACCCCTGGTCAAGAACAAACTTATCCGTTTTGAGTTTATGCAGCTGAATCCCTATACGGGGTTGTCAAGGATAATGGATTTGAGTAAATAAAATTATTTCCGATGAAGTATGATCAAATACCATTCACTGCGATCAACTGGGCAGATATTCCGGAAACCAGACATCCGGGAGAGACGGGTTTTGCCATCTGGCGGACCGTTGAGAGAGGAAATGTCCGTGTAAGGATGGTGGAATACTCACCCGGTTATCTGGCCGACCACTGGTGCCCGCGAGGTCATGTCATTCACATTCTAAAGGGAGAGATGGTCAGTGAAATGAAAGATGGTACCAAGTCGTTCCTGAAAGCAGGAATGACTTACATGATGAGCGATGATGAAACGAATCCCCATCGTACATACATGAAAAAAGGGGTCTCTTCGTTTATTGTCGATTAAAAGAAAAGAAGAGTGGACTCATAATTCTTCGCTGATCTTCTCAGATGTCCATGGGTTACATATTGAGAAATAGAAGAGCTATGATATTTTATGATTTTAAAGAAGTCCCATATCAAATCCACCGGGGTCACTTCGAAACCACCACGATCCTGAATGACCCGGGAACAATGTTCCGCTTGCCATTTTCCATCGTTACCATCGCACAAGGCAGGTATATTTTCTTCGTGGTTTCATCGTACGTAATGGTGCGTGCACTCTTGCGGGTCGCAAGTGTCTGAACGACCTTGTAATCGTCGGGGCTATTCTGGCGGACTATGGTCAGGGTTCCTTCACCATTGGACGAGATGATGCTTCGGTCTCCGGGAATGAAGACAAGGCCATCACATCCTTCGCCGATGGGCACGGTGGCAATGATCTTCCCGTTGCCGGCATCCAGGACAACCATCTGGTCCGATCCGCTGCAGGCCGAAAAGAGGCGGTTGTTCTTCATGTCGAGGTCAAGTCCCGTTGGCTCTTTTCCCGGTTCGAGAGGCCATTCCGCTTCGATCTTCAAAGTGACCGCATCGAACATCACCACGGTTGATTTATCCTCGATGTTGCAGAATATTTTTCCTTTTCCATTCGTGACAGCGGCTTCAGGTTTTCCTGATACTGGCAGTGTGCCAATCACGCTGTTTGTTTCTACATCAATCGCCGTAACAGAGTTCCCCCTGCCGTTGAAGGTGAAGATCCGTTTGCTGAACGCATCAAAAAGGATGAAATCGGGGTTTTTGCCGGTACTTACTTTATCAAGAATTTTTAATGTCTTCAGGTCAAATACGATTACCGAATCAAGCCGGCCTGCCGTGATAAAACCTTTATTCAAGGCAGGTACCATGGCAATTCCGTGAACACCCGGTGTATTGGGTATTTGCCCGGTGACCTTTCCCGTTTTCAGATCAAGCACCTCGACACAGGTCCCGTGAGAGATAAACAAACGCTGGGTCGGCCTGTCAACGGTAAGATAATCCCACCCGCCATTCCCTGCCAGCGGAATCGTCTTCACAACGCTGTATTCCCCCGCGCTGCTTTGCGCAAAGGAGATATGCATTCCAAAAAGGAACATCGCTATTATCAGAAAATGATTTTTCATGGATCCGTCTTATTAAAGGTCAGTCGGTCATTAATGAAATTGATAATGGATAATTACGTGTTACGTCCCATGTCCTATCCCTTCATCTTTTTCAACACCTCCAGCGCCTCCTCAATATGCTTCTCGTAATTCAGCTGTGATGAAAAGATCATCCGGATGATCCCCTGCTTATCGATCACAAAGGTGACCCTTCCCGGTAGGAGTCCCAGTGTTTTACCGATGCCATATTTTCCGGCTACGGCCCTGTCCTTGTCCGAGAGAAGGATAAACGGCAGCTTGTGATTGGCAGCAAATGCCTGGTGCGAACTAACATTGTCGGAGCTGATCCCGATCACTTCTGCACCCGCCTCCCTGAAAACTTCGTAGTTGTCGCGGAAGCTGCATGCTTCCCTGGTGCAGCCAAACGATTCATCTTTGGGGTAAAAATAAACGACCAGGTTGATCTTTCCGAGATAATCGCTCAGGTCGAAGCGGTTGCCGTTTTGGTCAGGTAATGAAAAATCGGGAGCCTTGCTGCCGATCTGAATTTCGTTCGTCATGGATTGTGTTTTATCCCCATCCTTCCGGCGGGAGTCCGTACAGGAAATAAAAAAATAATTTAGAATAAATATAAATAGTATGAAATGTTCGTATCTTTGCATCATCATACTTTCATATCGAATCTTTAAAGGTAATCATTTTATGAGAACTTTCATCGTATCTTCAGCAATTATAATCATGACAACCATGGCAACCATCGCTCAAAATCCGGATAAAAAATCCTTTTATGATTTCCAAGTCACCGCTATTGACGGAAAATCCTTTGACCTTTCCACCCTGAAGGGGAAGAAGGTGCTGGTAGTAAACACGGCTTCAAAATGCGGACATACCCCGCAATACGCTCAACTCGAGGAGCTGTACAAGAAGTACGGCGGCGATAAATTCGTGATCATCGGTTTTCCTGCTAACAACTTCCTGCATCAGGAACCAGGAACCAATGAACAGATCCAGCAGTTCTGTTCTGTCAACTACGGTGTTACCTTCCCGATGATGGCAAAGATCTCCGTAAAGGGAAAAGATATTCATCCCTTATACCAGTGGCTAACAACAAAAGCCGGTAACGGCGTCATGGATGCCCCGGTAAAATGGAACTTCCAGAAGTTCATGATCGATGAGACCGGACAATTGGTGGGTATGGTTCCTCCGGGGGATCTGCCAACGGTCGATAAGATTGTGAACTGGATTGAAAATAAATAAGTAGTCGGCCATCATTAACCGTCAATTTAGCCTGATCATCCAATGACTAATGACTTAATGACTTAATGACCTAATGACCTAATGACCTAACGATCAAATGACTTTCAACTCATTCTTCCCTAAATCATCGTGTATGTCCACAGTAACAAAATTTAAATGCACCGTTTGCGGTCATGTTTATGACCGTGAAACCGGAGATCCCGATTCAGGGATTGCCCCCGGAACTCCTTTTGAGGAAGTCCCCGATGATTGGGTTTGCCCGATCTGCGGAGTCGGAAAAGAGGATTATGTTCCAATTGGATGACTAAACTTGTTAATTTTGAAATAAAAACATGTCATATGGAAAAAAGCATCAAAGGATCACAGACGGAAAAAAACCTTTTAAAGGCATTTGCCGGGGAATCACAGGCAAAGAACCGATACACTTTCTTTTCTAAACAGGCACAGAAGGATGGATTTGAGCAGATTGCCGCCATCTTTGCCGAGACAGCCCTGAACGAGGAGCAGCACGCAAAGATCTTTTTCAGGTTTTTGGAGGGCGGACCGGTGGAGATCACTGCTACCTATCCGGCCGGAGTCATCGGGACTACGGCTGAAAACCTCAGGGCCGCTGCCGACGGAGAGCATGAAGAATGGTCGGAACTATATCCCGAATTCGCCAAAATTGCTGCCGGAGAAGGGTTTCCGAAAGTTGCCACATCGTTCAAGGTCATCGCAGGAATCGAGGATCACCACGAAAAAAGATACCGGAAGCTCCTGAATAACATGGAAAAAAACAGGGTCTTTGAGAAAGATGAAAAAACCTACTGGGTTTGCCGTAAGTGCGGTTATATTCATTATGGAACCAAAGCCTTGCAGAACTGCCCGTCCTGCCAGCATCCCCTTGCCTATTTTGAAGTATTGGCTGAAAACTATTAAATCCTTATCTCATTATCACATCATCACATCATCACAATATTCCCATGGTGAAGAAATGGAAATTTGATAAGACGGAAGTCCTGAACGACTACCAGCTTGCCCATGAAAGTCGTCAGGCAAGCCTTCTGGGCCGGCGTGAGGTCTTTGCCGGGAGAGCCAATTTCGGCCTTTTCGGGGACGGTAAAGAGGTTCCCCAGATTGTCAAGGCTAAATTTTTCAGGAACGGGGACTGGCGATCGGGTTATTACCGGGACCAGACCTTCATGATGGCAGCAGGATTACATACCCTGGAACAATTTTTCGCACAATTATACGGCGATACTGATCTGGAACGTAATCCCGACAACGGCGGCCGCCTGATGAACTGTCATTATGCCACAAGGAACCTTGACGAGCGCGGGGAATGGAAGGACCTGACGAAAAAGAAGAACTCTTCCGGCGATATCTCTCCTACGGCAGGACAGATGCCACGTTTGCTGGGGCTTGCTCTTGCGTCAAAGATTTACCGGAGTAATCCATCCATGTGGGATTCTGCAAAGAACTTTACCATCCAGGGAAATGAAGTGGCATTCGGAATGATCGGTGATGCCTCTACTTCCGAGGGTCACTTCTTCGAGACCATTAACGCGGCCGGTGTCCTTCAGGTACCGCTGGCGTTATCGGTCTGGGATGATGGCTATGGCATTTCAGTTCCCATCCGCTATCAAACGACCAAGGAAAGTATTTCCGCGATTTTGAATGGTTTTGCCGGGGATGCCGTCACGCCAGGAATCCGGCTCTATACCTGTAAAGGATGGGATTACCCTGCTTTGTATGACATGTACGAAGAAGGCATAGCCCTTTGCCGGAAAGAGCAGGTTCCTGTTGTATTCCATGTTCAGGAGCTGACCCAGCCACAAGGTCACTCCACATCGGGGTCACATGAACGGTATAAATCGGCTAAGCGGCTTGCATGGGAGAAGGAGCATGACTGCATCCCACGGATGCGACAATGGATCCTGGCTGAAAAGATTGCAACAACAGAGGAACTGGAGAAGATTGAAACCGATGCAAAAATCAAAGCCCGATCCGCACGGGATGCCGCATGGAAAGCTTTTCAGGCACCTATCCGGGCTGAACGGGAACACTTGATCGAGGTAGTCAGGACTACCCATTGTCCATGCAAACGGCAGGAACAGATCGACCGAATTGTGGAGGAACTACAGGCAATTGCTGATCCGATAAGGAAAGATGTGATCTCATCTGCCAAGAAGATCATGCGGGATGTATGTACGACCTGCAGCATGAAAAAGCCGATGAAAGCCGATCTTGAGTTATGGCTTGCCGCGCAGATGAAGCAAAATGCAGAACGTTACAGCTCACATCTGTACAGTCAGTCAACCCACAGTGCTTTGAAAGTTCAGGGCATTCCTGCTGTTTACAACGAAGACTCTCCCACGGTCACCGGCCGGGAAGTACTGAATGCCAATTTTGACATCCTGTTTAAAGAAAATCCGCTCTCCCTGATCTTTGGTGAGGACGTTGGTAAGATCGGCGGGGTGAACCAGACCCTTGAAGGGCTACAGGCGAAATACGGTGAATCAAGGATCTTCGATACCGGGATCCGGGAAGCCACGATCGTTGGTCAGGGTATCGGCATGGCCCTGCGGGGACTACGGCCAATTGCAGAGATCCAGTATTTCGATTACCTGCTGTATGGACTGCAGATCATGAGCGATGACCTGGCTACCACCCATTACCGCACCCGGGGCGGACAAAAAGCCCCGCTCATCATCAGCACCCGTGGACACCGGCTGGTTGGCATCTGGCATTCGGGATCTGCCATGAGCATGGTCATCAATTCGATCCGTGGTATCCATGTCCTGGTACCCCGGAATATGACCCAGACGGCCGGTTTTTATAATACGATGATGGCCTCGGACGATCCTGCCCTGATCATTGAACCTTTGAACGGATACCGGTTGAAAGAGCGGATGCCGGCCAATATAGGCCATTACCGGATACCTGTCGGAACAACGGAAACACTGTTAGAGGGAAACGATTTAACCCTCGTCACCTACGGGTCATGTGTGAAGATCGCCGAAGAAGCGGTCAGTCAGCTGAAGGACTTCGGCATTTCGGTGGAACTGATCGATGTTCAATCGCTGCTTCCGTTTGATCTGAACCACGACATTTCCAAGTCACTCAGGAAAACCAATAAGATCATCTTCTTCGATGAAGATGGTCCGGGAGGTGCTACCGCATTTATGATGCAGAAAGTCCTGGAAGAACAGGATGGCTTTCACTATCTGGACGCCGAACCAAGAACCCTGACAGCCAACGATCATCGTCCTGCCTATACAAACGACGGAGATTATTTCTCGAAGCCCAGTGCGGAAGATGTATTTGAGACCGTCTATGACCTTATGCACGAGTATAACCCCAATAAGTTCCCAAGACTTTGGTAGAGGAACGTAGGACGTAGGACGTGGGACGTGGGACGTAAGACGTAATATGGATTGAGTGGCAAATCATAAAATAATTATTACCGGGGATGGATCACACACCCTGTTCGTGCCGGATCTGGATGAACATTATCATTCTACCTTTGGCGCCATCCGGGAATCAAAGCATATCTTCCTTGAAGCAGGTTTCAAAGCCGTAGCAGGAAAATTTTACCGGATTGAGATCTTTGAAGCCGGTTTCGGGACCGGTCTGAATGCTTTTTTGACCCAGATCGAAGCGGAAAAGATGAAGATACCGGTTATTTATACTGCCATTGAAGCCTACCCACTGGAAAAAGAGCTCTGGTCAACGCTCAACTACCCGGCGGAGATTGATATACCTGGTTGCTCTTCCGCTTTCGAATGGCTACATGAAGCTTCGTGGAATAAACCGGAACGTATCTCAGCCTATTTCACACTCAAGAAGATAAATGGCTTGCTTGAGGAGTTCAACTTCCCCCGGGAGACTTATCATCTCATTTATTTTGATGCCTTCTCTCCCGATATACAGCCGGAACTGTGGAAAAAAGAGATTTTTGAACGGATATACCACAGCCTGGTCTCAGGAGGGATGCTGGTAACCTATTCCGTTAAGGGGATAGTTACAAGAGCAATGAGATCGGCCGGATTCCGGATTGAGAAACTACCCGGCCCCCCGGGAAAACGGAACATGCTGCGGGCAGTTAAACCTTTGTGTTTGGCAGATAAGAATGATTGATCCGGAATTCTTTTTTTTGTATGGCCGCAAGTTAAGGGAACAGGAAGCATCTAACAGGTAAAGAATAATCTTTTTGAACGAGGCGAATCGTATCATCCTATTGAAAAGCGGAGATTCCGTTGCTTTCAGGAAGTTGGTTGATCAATATCGTGACCAGCTATTCAATATCGTCCTCGGCCTTCTGCAGAGCCATGACGACGCGGACGATGTTATTCAGGAAGTGTTCCTGGAAGTATTTCAATCCATCAGACATTTCAGGGGATCGTCAAAACTCTCAACCTGGATGTATCGCATCGCAGTGCAGAAATCCCTGGAGTACATCCGGACAAGCAAGCGGAAGAAGCGTGCAGGTGTTGTATTGAGCCTTTTCGGATATGAGCACCGTATTCCGGTTGCAACTTCTTCGCCTTTCTATCATCCCGGAATAAAACTGGAAAACAAGGAACGGGCATCCATTCTTTTCGGAGCAATCCGCGAGCTGCCGGTAAGCCAGCGAACGGCCTTCACCCTTCACAAGGTGGAAGCCCTGAGCTACGCCGAGATCGCAGAGATCATGAAGGTGTCGGTTTCATCCGTTGAATCGCTGATATTCCGGGCAAAACAAAACCTTCAGAAAAGTCTTGCTGACTACTATGAAAAAAATGAACGCTGACCGCAGGATTTCTGCACGAAAAACATCCAACTTATATGAAGTATCCAACTTTACGGCAGGTTAATAAAACGCGGAGGGTCAAAGCACGGATTCGATCCGTCCTGGGAAATCAAATTATTCACCTATGAATACAAAAGAAGAATGGATCGCTGAAACAATGAAGAGCCTCGACGGGATTCAACGCGCTAAAAGCACTCCCGTGCTCCATGAACAGCTGAATCGCATACTGACTGCATCTGACGGGAGAATAGTCCTCCTGCAATCACGGCTCCTTTTAAAGATTGCTGCAGGCCTGGCTCTGCTCATAGCCCTTAATATCATTTCACTGTCTTATTACTCCCGGTCAACACGGACTGAAACCGCCAATCCTCTGGTCAGTGAATATTTTTCCTATATCAAAACGATCATCCCTGAACCATGAAATATCCATACGAACCATGTTTATACAAAACTCAGATGTTAATAATGGATATTCCATTTGACCCTTAAATTCAAATTATTATCAAATGAAAACTAAGCTCTTTCAGATCCTTGTCATCGTCATACTGATCTTAATCAATATCGGGACCCTGACATTCATCCTGGTAAACAAATCTGGCAGAATCCCCCCTGCATCCCGGTCTGACCCTTCCGAATTACTGGTTAAAAAATTGGGACTGGACAACAATCAAATGGCTGTTTTCAGGAAAGAAAGAATCCGTTACCAAGGTGAAATGGTAAAATTACAACGCTTCGACAAAGAGCTGCATAAGCGGTTTTTTGACCTGGTTCTGCGAACTCCTTCCGATTCATCCATTGCCATTAAGATTGCGGATTCAATCGCCGTTATAAGAATGGAAATGGAGATGCTTACTTTTAACCACTTTTCTGAACTCAGGAAAGCGCTTAATGAATCACAACAAAGGAGATTCGATACGGTTTTCTTTGATGCCCTGAAGAACATACTACCACCTCCACCTCCGCCTCCACCACCGCCTCCACCGCCGCCTCCGTCGGTCCAGGAGATGGTACACGGAAAGGCAGTGAGGAAATAATTCAAAAAGTGATATTTTTAACCCTAAAAAAACAGATAAATGAAATCAGGAATTAAAACCCTAAGGTTTGTGATGTTCGCAATCCTTTTCACAACGACAGTTTCCGTAGCCCTTGCCCAGGGAAATAAATCTGCTACAGACATTACCCAACATCTCCAGAAGCAGGAAAAACAGGTCCCTCTCCCACCTCCTCCACCCCCCCCACCCCCACCTCCGCCAGGCCAGGATGATAACCTGATGCCTTCGCTGCCTGATATCCCGGACCTTACGGATGATCAGCTTCTGAAGATCAAAAAGCTGGATCTCAAAAACCTCGGGATCATGACACCCATCCGCCATCAACTCATGGAGAAAAAAAACCGGCTGGCAACCCTATTGACCACCAGCCCGGTCAACCTGAAAGAGGCCGACCAGGTTGCCGATGAGATCGGCAATATCCATGCTACTATCCTGAAGCAGCAGATCAGGCATGACCAGGATTTACGCGCCATCCTTACCCCCGACCAGCAAATCATTTTCGATTCCAGGCCAAAACCATTCCTGAGAAAACAGGGGAAAGCTGGAGGAAGACAATAATACACCGGCAAATTCCGCTTGTTGACCTATTCCTTCTGACATCCGTTTTGATCCCTCATAGTTTTGTAACACATAAACCGGCGAATGCCTATAAGCCGGTTTGTGTTTCAAACAATTAACAGAAATTTGCCATGAGGGTTTGCGATTTCGGAAAAAGAATCCTCTTCTTCAGCATTCTTTTACTATTCCTTTACCAGAAAGGATATACACAGGATCTTGACAAAATCCTCGTTGACAAACTCTACATCACCACATTCGATCAGGTACTGGATGATATTGCTGCCAGTAATCATCTGAGATTTTCCTTCGACCGGGAATTGCTCAGCCAGTTCGAAGTTAATGAAAGGCCTATTGAAAAACCCCTGACCCAATTCCTGTCCCAGCAATGTGGCGAACATAAGCTGAAATGGTATCAATCGGCCGATTCGGTGATCCATATTGAGAACAAATATGAACAGCTCACCTCTAAGCCACAGGAAACCAAACGGGTAAAAACATTCAATGGCCCTGCCCAAAAACGGCAATTTACCCTTTCTGGCGTGGTCAGGGATAAGCAGACCGGGGAGGCACTGCCCTTTGCCAACGTGGGAGTAAAAGGAACGGTTCTCGGCACCTTCACCAATGCCGATGGATATTTTACCTTGGTCAATGTACCTTCAGACACTTCCACCCTTCTGATCAGTTACATTGGATACCAGACGGCCACTATCTTTCTCTCACCCGATTTGCCCGTCACCAATCTCCTGATCGAGATGGAATCCAGTGCACAGACACTCAAGGAGGTCGTCATTTCAGGTGAACAGGAACAATTGATGCATATCAACGACAAGATCAGCACCATAAAGCTCACCCCCCAGAAACTCTCAACCCTACCGAATATCGGGGAGAAGGATGTTATCCGTTCTTTCCAGCTTTTACCCGGAGTCTCTGCCGCAAATGAATCATCATCGAACCTTTATGTACGGGGCGGGACACCCTATCAGAACCTGCTGCTGTACGACGGTTTCACGGTTTACCAGGTGGATCATTTATATGGATTCTACTCGGCTTTTAATTCAAATGCCATAAAGGATGTGCAGTTGTATAAAGGAGGATATGAATCAAAATTCGGAGGTCGTCTGTCGAGTGTCACGGAGATCACCGGTAAGGACGGGAATTCCAAACGGTTCACCATCGGGGGTGAAGTAAGTCTGTTAAGCTTTAACATCTATATGGAGATCCCGATCGGTAAGCGGTTCACTTCCCTGATTGCCTTCCGGCGGTCGTATCAGGGATTGCTGTATGACAAGATTTTCAAACAATTCAATACTACGAGCGAGGTCAAGCAGGTCTCCATGCATGAAGGACCGGGTGGAGGCGGACCTCCGGGTGGAGGCCCATCCATGACTTCAACAGTGACATCCTACTTTTACGATCTCAACGCAAAATTCACTTATCGTCCCTCTCCGAAGGATATCCTGTCGTTAAGTTTTTACAACGGAACCGACAAGATCGATAATGGAATGAAGGTTGAGAATTCATCAGGCTCAGGCGGGGGATTCAGTTTCAATATGGAAAATTCTGACCTGACAAGGTACGGGAATCTCGGGTCCGGCCTCAGGTGGACCAGAAACTGGACCACCCGCCTTTATGGAAATACCCTGGTCAGCTTTTCAAACTATTACAGTCACCGCGACCGCTCCAACAACGGAACCCATTCAGGCGGCGAGGGCGGACCCGGAAGTTTCAACTCCGGGATAAAGGAAAACAATAACCTGATCGACCTGAGCCTGAAAAGTGATTTTTCGTACAGCCTGAACAGTAAACATCAATTTGCCTTCGGTATATTCCTGACCGATTACATAATTTCGTATAACTTCGGGCAGAATGATACCACCACGGTCCTGGATAAAAATCAGAACGGGTTTCTTGGCGGCGGATACTTTCAGGACAAGTTCAAGCTTTTCGATGCAAAACTTGTGATAACTCCGGGTTTGCGTTTTACTTTTTTCTCCCCGACAGGGAAGATCTATTTTGAACCACGGATTTCCCTGTCGTATCATTTTAACAGCAGGCTGAAACTGGTGGCTGAAACCGGGAAATATTTCCAGTTTGCCAACAGGGTGATCAGGGAGGATATCCTGAACGGGAACCGCGACTTCTGGATTCTGTCAAACGGAAATGAGATCCCGGTGAGTTCAGCATGGCACTATATCCTCGGGCTCAGTTATGAGAATAAGGATTTCCTTGCAAGCGTCGAGGGCTATTATAAAGCCATCGACGGCGTGACCGAATATTCAATGAGGTTCCTTCCAAACCGGGAAGGCACTGATTATGCAGAAAACTTCTTCGCAGGCACCGGGTATGCAACCGGTCTGGAATTTCTGCTCCAGAAAAAAATCGGGAACCTGACAGGCTGGGTCAGCTATACCCTGGCGGATGTAAAAAACAAGATTGCTGTTTACGGCGACAGCTATTTCCCTGCCGCCCAGGATGTCAGAAATGAGTTTAAGATCGTCGCCATGTATGATTACAAGAAATGGAGCTTTTCAGTTACCTGGATCTTTGCCTCCGGCCGTCCGTACACCGCCCCTGACGGTGCTTACACCGTTAACCTGCTCAACGGCACTGAAAAGGTCTATATCGATTTTGGCGAGAAGAACGCGGCACGTTTACCGACTTATCACCGCCTGGATCTTGCCGTTCTGTATCATTTTCTGAAACGCGAATCAAAAACCGAATGGGGAAGCCTGGGACTATCCGTGTTCAATGTCTATAACCGCCGAAATATCTGGTATAAGGAATTTCAGATCATCGATGGCAACATCATCGAGACAGATAAATTTTTCCTGGGATTCACCCCAAACCTGACCCTCACCCTCAAACTCCGATAATACAGGCCATGAAAAGATCTTCGATGCAAATAATCAGAATGTTCCTGCTCCTGGCGACGCTGACCCTCCTGTCTGTTTCATGTCAGAAGGAGGGGGCAGGGAAGTTTGACGACGTACCGGTGGTTGAATCCTACCTGTCACCCGGCCATCATATCCGCGTTACCGTTTCGTATAAGACCCCATACGATGAATCGGTGATCTCCTATGCCGACGACATAAGCAACCTGGATATCATAGTGATCACCGGCGGTACGGAATATCATCTGATCCCGGCGGGGAACGGGATTTACGAAGACACCCTTGGCAGGATCAGCGTGATGCCGGACAGCACCTATTCTTTACACTTCGTTTACAATGATCTTCAGGTGACTTCCACAACCATCATTCCATACAAACCTCAGGATGTGACACAATCCGACACCGTGATCAAGATGTCACAGTTTGATCCCGATAATCCTTCGGGGAATACCCAACCGGATCCGGTTGAGATAACCTGGTCCAACTCCGATGAAGATTATTACCTGGTGACCGTTGAATGCATGGAGCAGGATTTGGTGCCAATTATAAAAGATTCTGTTCCTGCCAATGATATTTTTGCTTCCCAACCGATAACCGGGACATCACTGGATATCCAGCCAATGATGTTCCGTTACTTTGGAAAGAACCGGATCATCCTGTATCATATCAACCCGGAGTATAGCATCTTTTTCATGCGCCAGGCCAGCAGTTCCCAGAATTATGAAGAGCCACCTTCCAATATCTCGAACGGTCTCGGAATATTCACCGGGATCAATGCCGACACCCTGTACATACGAATCATCCAGCAATGATATGGCATCCGGCCCAACGGTCTCCCTCATGAAGTCTACCGGTAATATAAAAACTTACCTGGTTACAATTGTAATTTTCCGATTGACCTAAAGCATTGAAAGACTATCTGTTTGAAAAGCAGTCGCTCCCGGAAAACCACAAATTTTTTACCGGCAAAGAATGGTTTTTTGCCGATTATTCAGAAAACCATTGATTCCCTGGTATATCTTTACTTACCCTGAACAATTCAGCACTAATATTCATCTTTTTTTCCATCTACATGAGAACCATTTTTCAAAACATTATGTCTTCCCTTGTCATTTTAACTATGACTGGGATAGTTTCTGCCCAGACTTATGATGGCTATACCCTTTATGGCAAAATGGGTAACAATAAAGTCTACCTGATTGATATGAGCAAAGCCATCTATCATACCTGGTCGACCAACAACCAGACCGGATACTCGGTTTATCTTTTGCCAAACAAACACATTCTGCGGAGTGTTCAGTATATGGGGAACCAGCTTCAGGGACCCGGAATGTGCGGGATGGTCCAGGATCTCGACTGGGATGGCACGGTGACCTGGCAGTATCTCTACTCCAATTCCTCCTATTGCTCACATCACGACATTCATGCCATGCCTAACGGCAATGTTCTGCTTATTGCCTATGAAGTTAAATCGGCGGCCGAAGTAGTTGCTGCCGGAGGCGCCCAAAGCATGACCATGTGGCCCGACAAGATCGTGGAGATCCAGCCACAGGGGAGCAACGGCGGAACGGTCGTCTGGGAATGGCATGTATGGGATCATCTCGTTCAGGACCACGATGCTTCCAAAAACAATTATGATGTCGTGGCTGATCACCCGGAACTGATCGATATCAATTACCAACAGCAGAAAGAATGGTTGCACGTTAACGGCATCGATTACAACGAAACGCTTGATCAGATCGTCATCAGCTCGCATACCTACAGCGAAATCTATGTGATAGACCACAGCACGACTACCGCGGAAGCTGCCGGGCATACGGGCGGCAACTCAGGGAAAGGGGGAGATATCCTATACCGATGGGGAAATCCTGCGGTCTACAACACAGGAAATACTTCGAACCAGGTTTTCAAGGTTGTCCATGATGCACACTGGGTCCCGGAGGACTGCCCCAGGGCCGGTTATCTGGTCGGTTTCAACAACCAGAAACTGAGTGGCAATAAGTCCAGCGTGGATATCATCAACCCGCCTTATGATGGATATAACTATTCCATAACCCCGGGAACAGCCTTCACTCCAACAACTGTAACATGGCGACACAGTTGCCGCCAGAGTTCCCAGGACCAAAGCAACTCACAGCAGTTCCCCAACGGCAATATGCTGATATGCATAGCTGCATCAGGATATATTTACGAGATCGATTCAAGCCAGAACCTCCTGTGGTCATTCACTGCCGGCGGAACCGTGGCAAAAGCGTACCGTTACACCTATGAATATGTTACAGGAATTGATAACGGAAATATCAGTACCGAGTCATTCCGGGTATACCCGAACCCGACTACCGGAAAGGTCATCCTTTCCGGTACCAGCCTTGAGAATACATCATTCAGGATCACCGTCTTCAATATGAACGGCAAGTTGGTCATGTCATCCGAAAACGAATCTACAGCCGATCTTACAAATCTGAACAACGGTATCTATTTTCTGACTGTTCAGACAGGCAAGTCAGAATTTTACCATAAAAAAATCATCCTGATCAAGTAATCTTAAACAAAAAAGAATGAAACCGGTCATCCTTGTAATGCTTATGGTCTTTATGACACTTCCGTGGTCATGGATCCATGCCCAGCAATTCACCAACTATACCACTGCTGACGGTCTCCCTGCAGATAATGTCAACGGTGTTGCCATTGATTCCAAAAATCATAAATGGTTCGGTACCCAGGGAGGAGTTGCCATGTTCAATGATACCGTCTGGAAAGTTTATACCACGACAGACGGTCTTACCGATAACAATATAACCTGCATTGCCGTTGATAAAAACGGATTGATCTGGGCAGGCACAGAATCCGGGCTTAATCAGTTCAACGGTTCGGTATGGACAACCTATACAACAACCAATGGGTTGATAAACGACATGATAACTTATATCGCCGGGGATTCTGACGGAAGCGTCTGGATCGGGACGAACGGTGGTGTTTCCCATCTGTCGGGACAAACCTGGAAGAATTATACCATGGCCGACGGACTGCCTGCCGAACTCATCAGTTACATTATTGCCGACAATACTGGGAACATATGGTTCGGAACGTGGCTTGGAGGCCTATCGAAATTCGACGGCACCAAATTCACCAACTACACCACGACCGACAGCCTTCCCGATAACAGCATACTTGCCATCGCCAACGGAAAAGAAAACACAAAATGGATCGGGACCTTTAACGGTGTCGCTGTTTTTGACAGCCTCGATGAATGGGAGACCACTTACCGGGCTTCCGACGGACTCCTGAATAATTATATCCAGGATATTGCCATGGACTCAAAAGGCACCATGTGGTTTGGAATTTATGATACCTACACCCAGGACGGAGGGATCTCAAGATACAGCACCTCAGGCTGGAAATCCTATACCATAGCGGACGGCCTGGTCAATGCCCTGGTCCGGAGGATCGCCGTGGACCTCATGGACAACATCTGGATCGCAACAGGCAACGGGGTTTCCAGATTGACGGAATCCAATGCAGGCATCAGTGAACAGAGTGGGCAAAACATCTGTATTTATCCAAATCCAGCAACCATTGAGGTCAATATCACAGGACTCACCTGTTCAGCGGTATTACAGATTTTTGATATTACCGGAAATGAGTTAAAGACGGTAAATCTTTCTGCAGGTTCGAATACGATCGCGCTGAGCGGTCTGAAGCCAGGCATCTATTTTGTGCAAATCCGGACCGGCAAGGAAAGCCTTACCCGGAAACTGATCCTTCGATGACGCGAATCCTCTTTGTCGGGTTTATCGTTTTCCTAATAACCAGGGTTACCCTCCTTGCCCAGGAAGATTTTTATAATGCCGAAACCATCCGGGAGATCCGGATGCGATTTGAGGAAAGCAACTGGCGGCAAATCCTCGATAGTTTGTTCATTCATACCGGCGATGAGGGAAGGTTGAAGGCAGAAGTAACCATCGACGGAATGACATACCGAAATGCGGGAGTCAGGTATAAGGGTTACAGTTCCTACAATGTTGATGTCATCAAGAACCCATTTAATATAGATCTTGACTATTGCATCAAGAACCAGAATCACCTCGGATACACAAAAATCAAGCTCAGCAACGTGATCAACGATCCATCCTTTGTCAGGGAGGTGCTTGCCTATGAGATTGCACGCAACTATATGCCGGCTTCGAGGGCAAATTTTGCAAACCTGTATATCAACGATACGCTGATCGGTCTGTATACCAATGTTGAGGCCGTTGATCGCTTCTTTACGGATGAACACTTCGGATCGCATGACCAACCTTTTTTCAAGGGAGAACCTGCCAAACTTCAGTACCCTTTCGGAGAGAATGCAAACCTTGCCTATAGCCATGGAACCGATTCAAGCGGGTACTTTCCCTATTATAAAATGGAATCCGAAACCGGATGGACCGACCTTCTGGTCCTGATCCGCCATCTGGATCTCGGAGCTGACAGTGCAGACGGATATCTGAACATCGATGGGGTATTATGGATGCACGCATTGAACGAAGTGCTGCTTAACCTCGACAGTTATATCGGATATTCCCAGAATTACTACCTTTACCAGGATGATAACGGCAGGTTCACCCCCATCATCTGGGATCTGAATATGTCGTTCGGGAGTTTCAGGGAAAGCGATGGATCCTATCATTTCCTGGGACTCACGATCGATGAGCTGAAGAACCTCGATCCGCTGGAATGCCTGTCGTTTACCGTATCACCAAGGCCACTTATTACTAAATTGTTAAGTGACCAGACCCTGCAGCGAATGTTTTACGCCCATCTTCGAACCATCCTGAAAGAATACATTTCCACCGGTAAATACTATAAACGGGGGACGGAAATTCAAAACCTCATCGATCAGGAGGTCGCTCAGGATACAAACCGGTTTTATCCATACAGTGATTTCAGGGCTAACCTCGACAGTACTGTCGGAGGGACAGGTCTTATGATCAAATATCCTGGTCTCTGGGATCTGATGGAGGCAAGAACCACCTATCTTGAAACCCTGCCCGGAGTAACCGGAATGCCTGTCATCACTGATATCGCCAACCTGCCGGAAACTCCGGTGAACGGTGAACCTGCGTGGATCACAGCCCGGATAACAGCAGCAAATCGTGCATTTTTGGGATTCCGGTTCGCGACAGGAGGGATCTTCTCGAAAAAAGAAATGGCAGATGACGGTTATCACCATGACGGCATAGCCGGTGATAGCATTTATGGAGCTATGATCATCCCAGGTGGACATACCATACAGTATTATATTTATGCTGAAAATGACAGCAGTGCAGTATTTGCTCCCGAGCGGGCTGAATATGAATTTTACACCATCCAGCCGGAGATCCTTGCCGGCGATGTTGTCATCAATGAAATAAAAGCTTTACCGGAAAACGGTGAAGGATATCCACAGGATTCCTGGATCGAGCTGTTCAACAACACCAGGGAGCCATTTGACCTTGCCGGGGCATGGTTAGCGGAAAAATCACTTATCACGGGAAACTGGATTTTCCCTGACACACTGATCCAACCGAACGGATATCTGGTCATTCCAGCAGGCGTTGATGGCAAAGGGCAATTTCAGGCAATGAATCTACCAGGTTCCGGAGGCAACCTTATTTTTGTGAACCGGCAGGGGCTCCATCTCGATTCGGTTCTTTATGGCAGCCAGGTAACCGGGAAAAGCCTCGGAAGGTATCCTAACGGCTGGGGACCGATGAACTTTATGACACCCACCCCATCTGCACATAACTTCATAGGAACTGCACCGGAATCGGGATTTCTCCTTTATCCAAATCCGGCAGGGAACGAGACCGCCGTTGAAATACGTACCTGTTCCGGTCCGCTCAGGATCGTTTTATATGATGCTTTCGGGCAGGCAGTTCGTTCTGAAACCTATACATTTCCAACGGAAATGACTCCGGTGATCATTCAGAACATTGATCTTTCGGATCTGGATAGCGGGCTTTATTTTGTAAGAGTAAGTTGCAACGAATATACCATGACATCAAAATTAATTATTGACTGAAAAGAAGATATGAACAAGAACCTAAACTCTAAGAAAATGCCGGTCAGAAAATTTTTAAACCCGTTTCTCCTGATAATGCTCCCCCTGATTCTCCTTTCCTGTGAAAAAGAGCCGGGAGAAGGCGGGAAAGCTACCCTTTATGGGAAAGTCTTTGTCAAAGAGTACAACGCAAGCTTTACAGTGCTTCAGGAAGAATATTACGGGCCTGATATCTGGGTTTATATTATTTATGGTGACAACAGGGACTACAACGACCGGATCAGGACAAGCTACGACGGAACCTGGGAATTCAAATACCTCCGTCCTGGCGACTATATCGTATACACCTACTCCAAAGATTCAACACTTCAGACCAACGCACCTGTCCCGGTCATCAGGAAAGTGACAATCTCAAGCAACAAGGAGGAGACCGAAGTACCAGAATTTATCATCTTTAATTAATTTCAAATGAAAAGAATCCTGCTGATAACCTTTTGCATCCTGGCCCTGACGGTTGTATATAGTCAGACAAAGAAAGAGCGAAAAAAATATAAGATCAGATCGACAACCGAATGGGAAACCCACACAGAAGGGGGAAAAACCACTTCGTTCAAGTCGGCTTATGAGGAATTTGACCGGTCAGGCCGCAATATTCTTAAGATCGAGTATGCTCCCGACGGTTTAATTATCCATAAGGAAACAGCCGTGTACGATCAGTACGGTAATAAAACAGAAGAATCGGAAATGGATATTGCAAAAAAGAAGAATGTGCGCCGGACCTTCAGGTATAATGCAATGAAAGATAAAACGGAAGAGGTGGAATATAATGGGGCCAATGGAATAGAGAAAAAGACAGAATATACTTATGATGCGAACGGCAATAAAATTAAAGAGACCGAACTGGATCCAACCGGAAAATTGGTGAAACGGGTTTTATACACCTATAATTCAAAGAACCTGAAGACCGGGAAGGAGACATTCCGTAATTCTTCCCTGCAGGAATCGATAAAAAAATGGGACTATGTCTATTACTGAACAGTTGCTGGCTCCCTTCGGATCTGTTTCTCTTGAGGATACGGAAGCAGTAAAATTATTGAACAGGGTTGATGCAAAGTATGTTTTCCATGTCAGGCAACTTATACCGATACTGAAACAACTTCAGGATCATTATCAGGCATTGGAGATTGGCGGGATAAGATTGCAACGGTACCAGACCCTCTATTTTGATACTCCGGGAAAGCTGATGTATCTCCACCATCACAACGGGAGACAGAACCGTTATAAAGTCCGTAGCCGTAAATATCTTGATACAGGAGTATGTTACTTCGAGATAAAGTTCAAGAACAACAGGGGCAGAACCGTTAAAAAGCGTATCCTGCATGAGGGTCCGCAGGAGATCATTTCAGGAAAGACAGAAATGCTTCTTACTTCGCTGACGCGGTTCACACCGGAAATGCTTAGACCCGCCCTTTGGGTCAATTACTCAAGGATCACACTCGTCAATCCTGACCGGACCGAACGGATTACCATCGATACCGGCCTTCAATACAGGCAGAATGAAAAAGAGTCAGATTATCCGGACCTCATTATCGCAGAATTGAAACAGGAAAAAACGGCCGGTTCCCTTTTTGAGCGTATCCTTCACCAGAACCACATTACAGGGACAAACATCAGTAAATACTGCCTTGGCACGATCACACTCGATCACCATATCAAGCAAAACAGATTCAAAGAAAAACTCATTCTCATAAACAAACTGAATCATGATAACCACTAAACAAATTACACTTTTCTTCCTACTATTGCTTCTTGTCATGCCGGTGAAGATATGTATTCCCCAGACCGAGCCTGAAGTTGTCCAGCTTGAGGAAACTACCGCTACCGATAAAAAGGATAAGAAAAAAGAGAGAAAAATTCTCGAGATGAATGAAAAATTCATTTTCAGCCTAGGGATCAACCTGCTTAATGTCGCCCTTATCATCGGCCTGATCTATTATCCGAATTACCGCAAAATGGATTATATTTTTACCTTGATCATCTTTAACCTGGTGATTTTCCTGCTCACTTTTGTACTGAAATATGTCAAACTCTCAGTGGGTGCGGCATTCGGGCTCTTTGCCGTATTTTCCATGCTCCGGTACCGCACGGAAGGCATCTCCATGAAAGACCTGACCTATCTTTTTGTCTTTATTGCAATGGGAGTTTTCAGCGCCATTCAACTCGAATACTATGAACTGGGGATTCTGCATGGACTTGTCCTGGTCAGTATTTTTATTCTTGACGGCAACCTGATTTTTAAGAGAGAAATGATGAAAAATATCCAGTACGAAAACATAGAAATGATCAAGCCAGGGAGTCATCAGGAATTGATCGAAGACCTGCGAAAAAGGACTGGGCTGAACATACACCGGATTGTCATTGGAAAGATCAATTTCCTGAACGACACTGCGATGATCAAAGTTTATTATTATGTTTAGACCGCTGCGAACCATCCTATTATTCTCTCTTGTGTTGACGGGTCATTTGCTGAAGGCCCAGGTCAATGATGCGGGATTATGGATGAGTGTATGCATCGAGAAGAAGATCACTCCTGCCCTTTCTGCGTTTTTTACCGAAGAAATCAGGCTTAATGAAAACATCACAGAGGCAGGGACCATTTTTAGTGATATTGGGGGCAAATACCAGTTCGGAAAGCGGTTTCAGGTCGGTGCAGCCTACCGTTTCACCCTGAAAAGAAGGCTGGACGATTCCTATGAACATCGGAACAGCTGGTATCTGGATGTCAGGTACCGGGAAAAAATCAAACCCGTCTCCCTGATCCTTCGTCTTCGTTACCAGTCGAGGTATGCCGAAGCATATACTTCGGAAACAGCAGGGATCCCGAAGAATCATATCAGGGCAAAGCTAACGGTGAAGTTCGATACCGACTCGAAATTCGAGCCTTATGTTTATACCGAAACCTTTTTCAGGCTGAGTGTACCCGCGGCGGAATCGCTCGACCTCGTGAGATGGTGTGCAGGGGTGGAGTATGCTTTTAACCGCATGCATATGATCGACCTGCATTATCTCATTCAGAAAGAGATGAATGTAAAGAATCCGGTAACCGATTATGTCATCGGATTAAGTTATCAGTTCAGTTTTTGACAAAATCCTTAAACGGATGAGGAGTTAAGGTTTTATTAATTTTGAATAAAGATCTACGATGGTGATGAAATCCAGTTTCCTGACCGGTAAAAAGGTCCGGATCTTGCTCCATCTCTTGGTGTGGGCGATCCTTTTCTTTTTCCCATCCTACCTGATGTACATTGATTCGAGGCAGGATGTTAATTTCCTTTACCACAGCTTTATTCAGACCATCTTTTACGCCATCATCTTTTATGTTAACTTTTTTATCCTGATTCCCTATATATTTTTTCAGAAAAAGAATAAGCTCTGGTATTTTATTTCCGCTTCCCTGCTGATCATCGGGATGACCCTGCTGATGAATGTTCCGAATGCGTACCTGATGCCGGACCGTCCGATGATACCCAGGGAGTTCCGGCAGGGACCATCAGTACCCCGGGGAATGGACCGTATGATGCCTCCGCTGGATCAGCGGATGCCCCGTCCTTTCAATGGCTGGCCGATGTATAACTTCATGCTGATCTCTTTCCTGACCACCGGCTTCAGCCTGGGATTAAGATTTTCCGATAAACTGATCAGAAATGAGAAAAAGCAGAAAGAAGCCGAAAAGGAGAAGCTGAATACGGAACTGGCCATGTTGAAAAACCAGATCAATCCTCATTTTCTTTTCAACTCTTTAAACACCCTGTATAGCCTGTCCCTGATAAAAAGCGATCTTACCCCGGAAGCCATCTTGAAACTTTCGGATATGATGCGCTATGTTATCCTGGATACCCAGCGTGATAAAGTTCCGGTCGGTCTGGAAATTCAGTATATACAGCACTACGTGGGATTACAACAGCTGAGATTAAGCGATAATGTCGACCTGCAATTGAATGTTAGTGAGGATTATGAGGATTATGAGATCCCTCCTATGATCCTTATCCCCTTTGTTGAAAACGCCTTCAAATACGGAACAAGCAGTCATGAAAAAGCGGTCATTCTGATCAATATAGGGATTGAAAATGGCATCCTGGAATTCAAAGTCTCGAACAGGATCTTCCAGGGCCGGGAGGAGAATGAAACTTTCGGGATAGGAATCAGCAATACCCGTCAAAGGCTTCGTCTGATATATCCTGACAACCATGAGCTCGCCATAACCAATAATGGAAAAGTTTTTATCGTAAACCTGAAAATCTCGTTGAAATGATGACCTGTATTGCGATCGATGATGAACCGCTTGCGCTCGAGGTAATAAGGAAATACGTTTCTGAAACGCCTCTTGTCAAACTGGTCAGCACCTTTACGGACGCCATCCAGGCCTTATCATTTCTGAAGGTGCAGAAAGTCGACTTGCTGATCCTCGATATCCAGATGCCTGATATCACCGGAATACAGTTTTTCAAGAGCTTGGAGCAAAGGCCGATGGTTATTTTCACAACTGCCTATTCCGAATATGCCGTTAAGGGTTTTGAACTGGAGGCTATTGATTACCTTGTCAAGCCAATCAACTTTGATCGTTTTATCAAAGCGCTCATGAAGGCCAGGAAAGTATATTCAGCTCAGACCAATCCGTCAAGGCCAGAAGATGATTTTTTCTTTGTAAAATCAGGATATTCCATGGTCAAGATCGCATTCAACGACATTGCTTACATTGAAGGGCTTGATGATTATATTAAAATTCATCCTGCAAACAAGGCAAAACCTCCCATACTTTCACTGATGAGCCTGAAAAGTATCCTGGAAAAGCTACCGGAAGACCGGTTCATGCGTGTTCACCGCAGTTTTATTGTTCCTCTCATGAAGATCACCAGCATCCGCAACAAGACCATCTATCTTGAAAAAGACCGAATCCCCCTTGGCGACAAGTTTGCCGAATCAATCCGGGATTGGCTGGCAAAGCATTAACCATTCCATCGGCACAAGGATTTCAGTTTAATCCGTTTGAAAGGACCGGGATTCCTGTTACCTTTGGGGCCGTGATGAACATCAACCAATTCAATATCCGGGTTTATGGTTTCCTGATCGATGGGGGAAAGGTTCTTGTGACCGACGAATTCCGTCTGGGGATCTTCATGACCAAGTTCCCCGGAGGCGGTCTTCAATTCGGTGAAGGGACGATCGATTGCCTGAAACGTGAATTTTTTGAGGAGCTGAAAACCGAGATCGAAGTGGTCTCGCATTATTACACGACCGATTTCTTTCAGCCAACTACCCTGTTGCCATCCGATATGCAGCTGCTGAACATTTATTACCTCATAAGGGCAAACAAACCATACAGATTTCACACCACTACGATGAAGAATGACATACCGGCCATTGATGGTGCCCAATGCTATCGCTGGCTAGACATCCGTGAATTATCGGAAAACGAATTCACTTTTCCAATTGATCAGTTCATTGTCAGGAAATTGAAAGAAGAATTTAAAAAGTGAAGGGAGAAACAAACGGAAAGATGATCAGGTGTTTTGTCGTTTTTTTCTGTTCCCTTGTAATCCTGTCAGCAGGTTGCAAGACCAAAAGTAGAAACCAGGCCACCATCAGCGGGCAATTCATTCATGCGGCCGGAGAAAAGATCATTTTACTGGAGCTTGATACAAAATCGATTCGCCGGATCGATTCAACATCGCTGGATGCAGCGGGAAAATTTGCTTTCCGGACCAATCCTGAAGAGCCCGGATTCTATATGCTGCAGTCACAACAGGGCAAGGTGCTGGTTTTGTACGCCGACAAGGGAAACACCATTACCCTGTCAGGTGATTATTCCTCATTCCCTGATGGGATCATTGTCAATGGGCCAAAGGAGGCGGAATTACTTGAGGAATTTTTCCGGTTCACCAGAAAAAATGAAAAGAAGGTAGATTCACTGGAGAACCTTCTGATGGAGGGTCAGGAGCGTCCGGGGTATGACAGGCTGACGGCCGAAATCGACTCCGTGTTTAAAAATATATGGTATAACCAGCGCGAATTTGAGAAGGCTTTTATCGACCGGAATCCTGCATCTCTGGTTTCCCTGATCGTTCTGAACTATGCATTTGGCCGGTATCCGGTGCTTTCTCCTGAAGAAGATTCCGTTTATTATCTCAAACTTGATCAGAACCTGATGAGCGCTTTCCCCGATAACAAGCATGTCCGCTTTCACCATCAGCGTGTGCTGGAATATCAGCGGGAAAAAGCCATAAAGCAAAATCATCCGGATTAGACAACGTTAATCTATTTGGAAATGATTATCCCGCGATCGGTGAAAAAGTAGTAATTTTCCTCAAATTTTTTCAATGCAACAGAAGGTCTATTTCATCTCTGATTTTCATCTTGGTATTCCCAGCCACGATATGAGCCTGGTCCGTGAAAAAAAACTGGTGACCTGGCTGGAACAGATTCGTAACGATGCCGGAGAGATCTATCTGATGGGCGATCTCTTCGATTTCTGGTTCGAATATCGCACCGCTATTCCCAAGGGGTATGTACGGCTGCTCGGAAAGCTGGCTGAGATCACCGATTCAGGGATACCGGTTCACCTTTTCTGTGGTAACCACGACATGTGGGTTTTCGATTATCTCACCCGGGAGATGAACCTTCATCTTCACCGGGGGCCAGAATTCAGGGAATTCGGCCGGAAAAAGTTCTACCTCGCCCATGGTGATGGGTTGGGACCTGGCGATCACGGTTATAAGTTCATCAAGAAGGTGTTTGCCAGCCCTTTCAATCAATGGCTTTTCCGGCTGCTGCATCCGGATTTGGGGATACGGATGGGTCTTTACTGGTCGCGTAAAAGCCGTAACACCGCCCTTGCAAAAGAATTGAAGGATGAGGAACTCACCCTCCGGCTGATCCGTGACCGGCTCAATGCCCACTCCATGGATATGATCCGTTCACATCCCGATCTCGATTTTCTGATCTACGGTCATTATCATTACCCGCTTGAAACAAAACTCACCGAAAGAGCTCGCCAGATCGTATTGGGTGACTGGCTGACCCACTTTTCCTATGCTGTTTTTGACGGGGAGGATCTCCGTCTGCAGATTTTCCAGGGTTAGCCTTATTATCCGATGATTTTAAAGTGATAAAAAAAAGACCGCTCCATGATGGAGCAGTCTTTTCAAAGGTTTTTTGTCGGGATTATTCCGGATGAATTGCCTCTACCGGACAAACATCGGCACATGCAGCACAATCGGTGCAGACTTCAGGATTAATTTTATAGATGTCCCCTTCCGAAATAGCTTCTACAGGGCATTCATCGATGCAGGTTCCGCAAGCAGTGCAATCTTCGTTGATTTTGTAAGCCATGACGTGTTATTTTGTGTCCTTATGGCAGGACCGGTTAGTAAATCTGATTTTCAGTACAAATATACGTTTTTTTTATTAATCCAAATTTTTTCCTTATACCATGTAAAGCTGTACCTTTGTCATGCTAAACGATTTGAAACCATGACCAAGAAAAAAAGACCTGTCATTGAACGGGAAAATGTTGTCGTCAAGTTTGTCGGCGACTCCGGTGACGGCATGCAGCTTACCGGCGGCATGTTCTCCGACGTGGCTGCCCTGGTCGGGAACGACCTGGCCACATTCCCTGATTTTCCTGCCGAAATCCGTGCTCCCCAAAACACCATTCCCGGAGTATCCGGATTCCAGGTTCACATGGGAAGCTCGAAAATCTATACAACCGGCGATTTGGTGGATGTCCTGGTCGCAATGAATCCCGCCTCCCTGAAAGCAAACCTTAAATGGGCCAGAAAGGGGGCCACCATCATCACCGATACCGATGCCTTTGATGAAAAGGCCATCGAAAAAGCCGGCTACAAGCAGAATCCACTGAACGACAAAACCTTAGATGGTTTCCATTTGATCAAAGCTCCGATCACCACCATGACCAAAGAAAGCCTGAAAGAACTGAACATAGATAACAAGACGGCTGAACGCTGCAAGAACATGTTTGCTTTGGGAATGCTGTTCTTTATCTTCAACCGTGATCTGAAGTCCTCTTTCAAATATTTTGAAAAGAAGTTCAGGAAAAAACCCGAACTGATCCAGATCAATAAAATCGTTCTGCAGGCAGGTCATAGCTACGCCGATACAGTAGAAGTGATTGAATCGGTCATTCAGGTTTCTCCCGCCAAGATGGAAAAAGGCCGGTACCGGAATATTACCGGGAATATTGCTACGGCCTGGGGTTTGCTTGCTGCATCCGAGAAATCGGGACGTCCCCTGTTTCTTGGCTCCTATCCCATCACCCCCGCCACGGAAATATTGATGGAGCTCGCTCTCCATAAATCCCTCGGCGCCAAAGTATTCCAGGCAGAAGATGAAATCGCAGGGATTTGTTCCGCGATCGGAGCATCCTACACCGGTTCGCTTGCCTGCACTACCACTTCAGGACCCGGCCTTTCACTAAAGAGTGAGGCAATCGGTCTGGCGGTGATGACGGAATTGCCCCTTGTCATTGTAGATGTGCAACGTGGCGGACCTTCGACCGGTTTACCGACAAAATCAGAGCAAAGCGATCTTTATCAGGCTCTTTTTGGACGTAATGGCGAATGCCCTGTGATCGTGGTTGCTGCTTCCACTTCGGAGAACTGTTTTTATTATGCCTATATGGCCGCCAAGCTGTCGCTGGAGCACATGACACCTTGTATTCTCCTGACCGACGGATATCTCGGTTTCGGTTCCACCTTGTTTAAGATCCCGAAGATGGCTGATATGCCTCCCATCACCCCCCCGATTGCTCAACCGAACGATCCCGATTTCAAGCCTTACAAACGCGATCCAAAAACCCTGGTACGCAAGTGGGCATTGCCGGGAACAGAAGGATTACGACACAGGGTGGGTGGCCTTGAGAAAGAAAATATTGTCGGAACCGTTTCAACCGATCCGATGAATCACCAGATTATGGTCGACCTTCGTGCCGCAAAGGTGGAAAAAGTAGCTGATTTCATTCCTGAGCAAACCGTTGATGGCCCCGAGGAAGGGGAACTGCTGATCGTCAGCTGGGGAGGAACCTTTGGCGCGGTTCATTCTGCCGTAAAGAAGATGCAGGAAGAAGGTAAAAAGATCAGCCATGCTCATTTTCATTATATCATGCCTTTGCCTAAAAATACGGGGAAGATCCTCAGTAAATTCAAGAAGATCCTGGTGTGCGAGCTCAACAGCGGTCAGTTCATCAACTATCTCCGTATGAATTTCCCGATGCCAAACTTCTATCAATTCAACAAAGTGCAGGCATTACCATTTATGATCAACGAGTTAACAGATAAGTTTAACGAACTTCTGGAGGAAAAATAAGATGGAATTCATCAACACAACCATAGAACGCTCGAACGTTCAGTTAAGCAAAACCGATTTTGAAAGCGATCAGATGGTCAAATGGTGCCCGGGTTGCGGTGCCCATGCTATCTTAAACGCCGTGGAACGCGTCTTTCCGAAGATCGGCTACCGGAAGGAAAACTTTTGCATGGTTTCAGGGATCGGTTGTTCTTCCCGCTTCCCTTATTATGTCAACACTTATGGGATACATGGGATCCATGGCCGTGCCGCCGCCATTGCCACCGGCGTGAAGCTGGCCAATCCGAGACTCAGTGTATGGGTAGCTACCGGTGACGGCGATTCACTGGCCATCGGAGGTAACCATTTCATCCATGTCATCCGTAGGAATGTTGACCTGAACATCCTCCTGTTCAATAACCAGATCTATGGGCTTACCAAAGGGCAATATTCACCTACGACACCGATGGGCAAGGTGACCAAGACCTCACCACAAGGCACCATTGAACATCCCTTTACCGTCGGTGAACTTGTGATGGGTGCCCAGGGAACCTTTTTTGCACGGGTTCCCGACAACAACATCAACCTGATGACGGAGGCGATGTTTGAAGCTGCCCGTCATGACGGTACTTCGGTAATCGAGATCATGCAAAACTGCATCATCTATGCCGATAAGGCTCATTCTGATGTCATCGGCAAAGAGACCAAGGATGAGAACATGCTGGTGCTGAAGAACGGAGACCCCATGCTCTTCGGAAAGAACCGGGAAAGAGGCCTGATCCTGAAGGATACCCGCCTCGAAGTGGCTGTCGTCGGTAAAAACGGGATCACGGTTGACAATATCCTGGTCCATGACCAATACAGCCAGGATCCGGGTATACACCTGATGCTGGCCAAGCTGGCCCCACCCAATTATCCTATGGTCTTCGGAGTTATCCGTTCAGCCATGTTCCCGACCTATGACGACCTCCTTCAGGAGCAGATCAAATATGCGAAAGAAACGGGGAAGATCCGGAATGTGGATGATCTGTTAAACTCAGGTGATACCTGGGAAATATAGAATGAACCGGCTTCCCTTTCCGGATTCGCTTTCTACCCGGACGGTTCCGCCATGTTTCATTAGGAATTCCTTGCAGAGGATCAAACCCAATCCGGTGCCTTTTTCATTAGAAGTACCCGGCACGGAAATCAGGTTATCGATACGAAACAGTTTTTGCAGAATATCTTCAGGTATTCCTACTCCCTGATCGGTAACAGAAATTTCTACACCATATCTCACGGGGGAGGAAGTGATTTCAACGCTTCCACCCTTGAAAGAAAATTTGATTCCATTGGAGATCAGGTTTCTCAGGATGGTGTTGAGCATATTTCTGTCGGCATACACCATCTGACCGGCCGGTATCCGGTTCACAAGGGTGATCCCTTTATTCTGTGCGACGGGGAGTAAAACCGGAAGGGTTTCATCAACAAATTGGGAGAGTTCAATGATTTCAGGTGTAAAGGAAGTTCTTCCAAGCTGAATTCGCGACCATTCAAGCAGGTTTTCGAGCAGGTTATAAGCGCTTTTGGATGAAATGCTGATATTTGAAGCAAATTGTTTCCGTTCCTCATCGGTAAGCTCGTCATAGGATTCGGAGAGCAATTCCGAAAAACCCAGGATGGTATTGAACGGACTCCGCAGGTCGTGGCCTATGATGGAATAAAGACGGTCCTTGGTGGCATTCATCTCTGTAAGTTCATCAGCCAGCTTCTTTAGTTCCAGTTCACTTTCTTTACGCTGCGTAATATCATGCAGTATCAGCAGGCTTCCGAGTGACCTGTTCCTGAAATCCTTTAGCGGATTGGACATGATTTCGAACCAGCGGTAAACAGGTGTTTCCAAAAAAAACTCCTTGCGTATTTCCGTAGCCGTATCAATTTCTGAAGTAAAAGACCTAAGGGCAGGGACTTCCAGGTCCAGCTTCCTTCCAATAATATTCTCAGTTATCCTCAGTGACTTCAGGGCAATCGGATTGATATCCATGACAAACTGTCCGTTATCCAGAACGATGGCCCCATCGTTCATTTTCTCGATCATAAGTTGATGCCCTGCAGGAACAATATCGAATAACTGTCCCCGTGCAATACCCATAAAAAAGATCAGACCTGAAAAGACCAGACCCACCGGGGATATATCCAATCCTTCTACCGGACTTAAGCCGCAGGCATATGCGAGGCTCGTCAAAAGTGGGAACAGGGATCCGGCGATCAGAAACCCTGCTTTCCTTTTGAAATATCTGGGGCGTTTTCGGATAAAGGAAACCAGAAAAAGGTTTCCTGCGACAACCAGACAAAGGGAATAGAAAGAAGCGATATAAAACGCAGGGCCATGATGATAAACCAGGATATTTGCCCCGGCAGGACTCCACGTAAAGCCTGTCCATATCAGGTGATGGTGATCGTTCGTAAAAACCAGGGCAACAACGATGACAGGAATAATCCAGAAAAGCCAGAGATAGCGTTGAAAGAAGACCGGTTTCTCGAGACTGTAGGCCATAATAAACAGCAGGAAGAAAACCGGAATGGTCATATTGCAGAAGTATTCCAATTCAGAGAAAAAAACTTTCCAGGAAATGGTAGGGGCAGCTGATTCGAAGCAGAGGATAAGCGACCACACAGCGGCAGTGGACAACATCCAGATGAAAGGTATTCTGCCTTTGACTAATTTCATGCTGGACACGGTTAATACAAGTTGCAGGCTGATCAGGGCCGTTAAAAGGTGTACCCAGGTAACATAGGTGATTTGCCAGGTCAAAGCAGAAACCAGCATGGTTGGAGTTTCCTATAATATTTGTTCAAATATAACGATAGTTTGGGGAATTAATTTCTTCCGGTGGAAAAACCCCCAAAAGGAATGGGTAAGTGGTTGAAGGGCATGGATTAAAAGAATCGGAAAAATGATTGATTATCAGAAGAATCATCGTAAAAAAACCTGTTCCTTTTAAACCAATTATGAAAATAAAACCGAAGAAGATTTGAAAATTATTTTTTAAACAAATGTTCTACGTTCTGATACCCTCGGGGATTTGGCCTGGTACCCGTACAAAATGACCGGAAAGGATTCATTGGTCGATGTTCTGGCAGGCATTTTTACCACCCGCACAATTTGCGGGGCCTATTATCCGCTCGATCAGGATTACCCATGGGGCATCCGGAAATTTAACTCCATCTACGGCGAAGGGGTCGGACTCCTTCATCATACCTAAGCCCTGCATAGCCAACCAGACCAATACGAAGCGCGGATAATCCTTGAGACGGAGTGAAAGAAAATCCATAAAAATAGCGTATCTTTACGTTGATTTTCCGGGGATCAGGCAGCCCGGCGGGGTTTGTCAGGATTACCAACGGGATATCATCTACTGACAGCAATGGGACCGGCCAGTATCAGAAACCATAAAGAAGCCATCATCGGCCTGTTCGGGAAATTTATCCTGGATCAGCAGCTTTTCCAGCCACAAGAAAAGATCCTGATAGCAGTTAGCGGAGGGCTTGACTCGGTTGTCATGACCGATCTCTTTCATAAATCGGAATTTTTTTTCGGTATCGCCCATTGTAATTTTAAAATGAGGGGAAAGGATTCGGATGAGGATGAAGAGTTTGTTAAAACCCTTGCCCTACGGTATAAAGTTCCGTTTTTTTCGAATTCTTTCAATACGACGGAATATGCCGCCGGGAAAGGGATCTCGATCCAGATGGCAGCCCGGGAACTTAGGTATGCCTGGTTCGAATCCATCCGTGTACAGGAAGGTTATGCCTGGATCGCTACCGCTCATCATCTCGATGACCAGATCGAGACCTTCTTTATCAACCTGTTGCGTGGAACCGGGATCTCCGGACTGCACGGGATCCTGCCGAAACAGGGGAAGGTCATTCGCCCGATGCTTTGCATGTTCCGCCGGAACATAGAGGAGATTGCTCAGAAATACCGGTTGTTATCCCGGGAGGATACCTCCAACCAATCGGTAAAATATATGCGGAACCGCATCCGTCATCAGCTGATCCCCCTGCTGAAGGAGATCAATCCGGAAGTTGCTCCCATCCTTACCGACACCATCCAGCGCATCCGGGAATTTGAAGAAATAGGAGATCAGGCCATCCGGGAAACCCGTGAAAAGATACTAAAAAAAGAAGCCGGGCAGTACGTGATTGAAACCGGTGATCTCAAGAACCTAAAACCGCTTCAAACCTATGCCTGGGAATTGCTCTCCCCGTTCGGTTTTAACCAGAGCGTGGTTGGCGATATCCTTGCAGCCCTCAACGACGAGCCGGGAAAAACATTCCATTCCAGTACCCACCGGCTCATCAAAGACCGGAAACGGATTATCATCCTGCCAAATAAAGAGCCGAAAAAGGATATGCCGGTTCATATCCAGGATTTTCCGGCTAGAAAAATGATCAAAAAACCCATCCGGTTATCTTTACGGAAGGTCATTTACGACAAGAGCCTGACCATTCGTGGTGGCAGGGAACATGCCAGTCTCGATTACAACAAGCTTGAATTTCCTCTTATGCTTCGGAAATGGGAAGCGGGTGATGCCTTCTTCCCTTTCGGAATGAATAAAAAAAAGAAGCTCTCCCATTTTTTTATCGATGAAAAACTTTCCCTCACCGATAAGGAAAATGTCTGGCTTCTCTGCTCGGGTCAATCCATTGTGTGGGTTGTCGGATACCGGATCGACAACCGGTTCCGGATTACATCCCGTACAAAAATGGTCGTGCAGATCACTCTTCAAATTTAGGTTCACCTCTTTCCCATTCCGGTAAAATCGCTAACTTTACCGACCTTTACCGGATAAAATCTTTTTTCTATGACGAGAAAAATCTTGTTCCCCTGTCTGTTACTTATCCTTATCCCATTTTTTGCCTCTCCTCAGGTGCTCACCCCGATCAAGTGGTCGTTCAAGACCGAACAGAAAAATCCCGGGGAAGCAACCCTGCTGCTGATCGCCACTGCCGAAAAAGGATGGCATATTTACTCACAGGATATCCCCGAAGGAGGTCCCGTCCCCACAACCTTCAGCTTTGAGAAGAGCCCTGACTTTGAACTCACGGGAAAAGTGCTGGAACAAAAACCCGTGGAAGAAAATGATCCCTATTTCAACATGACGCTGAAATACTTTGCCGACAGGGCTGTTTTCAGACAGAAGATCCGGATCCTTGCCACAAAGGACTTTGTGGTTAAAGGCGTGGTCAATTTCATGTGCTGTGACGACAAGCAATGTCTTGCCCCGGAAGATGTGGAATTTGAGTTTTCGGTGAAAGGGAATACCCTGGCTGCCAAACCGGTAGCTGAAAGTTCAACGCCGGCTATTAGCACTGCAGTCGATACAACCAAAACCGCACCACCCGCTGTGATCAAAACGGATTCTTCCGCTGTAAAGACCGAACAGACCAAACTAAGCGCCACAGAGGCTGATAAAGCCGTCAGGGAGTCGTTGCTCTGGTTCTTTCTTATTTCATTCCTGGCCGGTCTGGCAGCCATCATCACTCCCTGTGTATTCCCCATGATCCCCATGACCGTGACTTTCTTCATGCATGATACCTCCAACAAACGAAAGGCCCGCTTTGAGGCCATTGTCTATGGTCTTTCGATCGTGGTCATCTACACGGTCATCGGAACCCTGGTCGCCGTGACACTGGGAGCCAACTTTGCCAATTTCCTGAGCACCCACTGGATCCCGAATGTATTCTTCTTCCTGATCTTTATGGTTTTTGCCGCTTCCTTCCTCGGAATGTTCGATATCACCCTTCCCAGCTGGCTGGTCAATAAAGCGGACAGGCAGGCCGACAAAGGCGGATACAGCGGAGCATTCTTTATGGCATTCACCCTCGTGCTGGTTTCCTTCTCCTGTACCGGTCCCATCGTCGGAGCGCTTCTGGTCAAGTCGGCCAGCGGTGCCATCATCATGCCCATTGTAGGCATGCTTGGATTCTCCATAGCCTTTGCCCTCCCGTTTGCCTTGTTTGCCTTTTTCCCTTCCTGGCTTGCCGGTTTACCGAAATCGGGTGGCTGGCTGAACGCCGTCAAGGTTGTCCTTGGGTTTCTTGAACTGGCTCTGGGACTCAAGTTTCTGAGCATTGCCGACCAGACCTACCACTGGGGAATCCTTGACCGGGAAGTATACCTGGCCTTCTGGATCGTCATCTTTACCCTGATGGGATTCTATCTGCTTGGAAAACTGAAATTCAACCATGATTCCGACCTGCCCTTTATCAGCGTCCCCAGGATCACGCTGGCCATCATCACTTTTGCCTTCGTGGTTTATATGATACCCGGCATGTGGGGCGCCCCGCTGAAAGCCCTTTCCGGCTACCTGCCTCCCCAGACATCCCTGGACTTTGATCTGAATGCGATTGTCCGGGACGAGATCAGAAACACCGTTAACAGTAGTTCCATTCAGGCACCGGTAACCCTGTGCGACAAACCCCGGTTCGGTGACTTTCTGCATCTTCCGCACGGACTGGAAGGATATTTCGATTACGACCAGGCGCTGAAATGCGCTAAAAAACAGAATAAGCCGATATTCATCGATTTCACCGGCCATGGCTGCGTCAACTGCCGGGAAATGGAAGCCAATGTATGGTCGGATCCCCAGGTGCTTAAAAGACTACGCGAAAAGTTCATTGTGACCGCCCTCTATGTCGATGACAAGACTTCGCTGCCTGAGAATGAATGGGTCACTTCAAAATATGACGGGAAAGTTAAAAAGACGATCGGGAAAAAATATGCCGACCTCCAAATCAGCCGGTTCAACGTGAATTCCCAACCTTATTATGTACTGCTGGATACGTCGGGGAACATGCTGACGACACCAAGGGCATACGATATGAATGTGCAGGCTTTCGTACAGTTTCTCGAAACCGGATTGGAAAAATTCGGGAAGCAACAGAAATAAAGATTGGTTCTTCTCAGACGAAACGAATCCTTACGCTATTTCCTGTTTGCCGACATTTCAGCAAAATATCTGTAGAAATAAGGGATGGTTTCGATTCCTTTAAAGAAGTTTTCCAAAGGAAAATTTTCATTGGGTGAGTGACATGCATCGGATTCGAGGCCAAACCCAAGTAAAATTGATTTGACTCCCAATATCTCCTCGAACTGGGGAATGATCGGGATGCTCCCGCCGCTTCTCACCGGAATGGGTTTCATGCCGAAAGAAGTCTCAATTGCCTTGCTGGCAGCCCGGAATCCGACGGTGTCGATGGGTGAAACATAGGGATGCCCCCCATGAAGAGCTTCCACTTTGACTTTGACCGTCTTCGGGGCTAATGAATTAAAATGTGTCTCAAAAAGCTTTTCGATCTTGCGGTAATCCTGGTGTGGTACCAGCCGCATCGATATTTTTGCATATGCTTTTGAAGGGAGCACCGTTTTGGTCCCTTCTCCGATATAACCGCTCCACATCCCATTCACATCGAGGGTGGGACGGATGCCGGTACGCTCTTTGGTGGAATATCCCTTTTCGCCGAAAAGTTCTTCCAACCCTAAATGTTTCCGGTAGGCTTCCTCGTCGAAGCAGGCCTTTGCCATTTCCGCTCTTTCCTCCGGATTGATCTCGACGACATCGTCATAGAATCCAGGGATAGTGATCCGGCCGTTTGCATCGGTCAGTTCAGCGATCAGCTTCGAAAGCACATTGGCGGGATTGGCAATGGCGCCACCGAAGATCCCGGAATGCAGATCGATGTTGGGACCGGTCACTTCCACCTGCATGTAAGCAAGGCCACGCAGACCGACCGTCACGGAAGGGCGTTGAAAACCAAGCATACTGGTATCTGAAACCAGGATGATATCTGATTTCAGCATCTCCTTGTTTTCTCTGCAAAAGTTACCGATATTCATCGAACCCACTTCCTCCTCGCCTTCAATCATGAATTTTACATTGCAGGGAAGCGTCTTTGTCCGGACCATCAGTTCGAAAGCCTTGGCCTGAATAAACGTCTGGCCTTTGTCATCATCGGCTCCCCGTGCATAGATCTTCCCGTTCCGGACCTCCGGCTTGAACGGGGGCGATTCCCATAATTCCAACGGATCGACCGGCATCACATCATAATGTCCGTAAACCAGTATGGTCGGTAACGACGAATCGATAATCTTTTCACCGTAAACAATGGGATGTCCGGCGGTAGGGAAGATCTCAGCTTTATCTGCGCCTGCCTCTCTTAATGTTTTTTTCCAGTATTCGGCGGCTCTGACCATATCTTCCTTATAGTCCGCAACCGAACTGATCGAGGGGATCCGGATTAATCCGAATAATTCCTGCAGGAACCGGTCCTGGTTTTGTTCAATATACTCCCTGATATGATCCATCAGCACAAAATGGTTTGTGTTTTAACTAAGTAGAAATCAAATGTACCAAGGGAAACTTTATTCAACGTTCTTTCGGTAGACATCTTTCGGATGCAAATTTATGAATTTTTCCGATGCTAACTACTTTGTTGTTAAATTTGTGCGAAGCTTAATATTCCAGACCTATGGATAGATTTGCCTATTTAAATACCATGGATAATTCCGTGATCGAGGAGTTGTTTCAGCGTTACAAAAACGATCCGGGGTCGGTTGATGAAAGCTGGAGAAAATTTTTCGAAGGCTTCGAATTCTGCCAGAAAAACTATAAAGCGGAAGCCGGGGAGGCATTCCTGTATCCCGGCGAGTTCAATGTGATGAATCTGATCATGGCCTATCGTCAGCGGGGACATCTGTTCACCCGTACCAATCCGGTCAGAACACGCCGGAAGTATACTCCCACGCTTGACCCTGAAAATTTCGGTCTGACTTCCGATGATTTATCCAGAACATACCAGGCCGGTAAAGAAGTGGGTCTGGGGAATGCGAGGCTCAGCGACATCCTGGTGCATCTGAAACAAACCTATTGTCAGTCGGTCGGCGTTGAATATTATCATTTGAGGAGACCGGAGAGGGTTTCCTGGCTGCAGCGTAAAATGGAAAGTTGCCGGAATACACCTTCCTTCGCGGTGGCTGAAAAGGAAGGGATCTTAAGAAAACTGGCTGAGGCGGTACTGATGGAAAAGTTCATTCACAAGAAATTCCCGGGGCACAAGAGTTTTTCGCTGGAAGGAGTTGAATCGCTTATTCCGGCGCTGGATGCGGTCATTCATAAAGGAGTTGAGATGGGAACCAGCGATTTTGTCATCGCGATGGCACACCGCGGGCGGCTTAATGTATTGGCGAATATCATGCATAAGCCCTTTCCCCAGATTTTTTCCGAATTTGAGGGGAAGGAATATTCCGATGAAGAATTACTGGGTGATGTGAAGTACCATCTGGGATATTCAGCCGGAACAGAAACCAGGGATGGCCGGGAAGTTTATCTGATCCTTTGTCCCAATCCATCTCATCTTGAAGCGGTCGATCCGGTTGTTGAGGGCATCGCCCGCGCGAGGATCGAGCACCTTTACCGGGATGATTTCAGCAAGGCTTTACCTGTGCTGATCCATGGGGATGCCTCGATATCCGGCCAGGGGATCATTTATGAGATCCTTCAGATGGCTGATTTGGAAGGTTATAAGACGGGAGGGACGGTTCATCTGGTAGTGAACAATCAGCTCGGGTTTACCACCAATTACACGGAGGGGAGATCAAGCATTTATTGCACCGATGTGGCAAAGACGATACAGGCGCCCATTTTCCATGTGAATGCCGATGATGTGGAAGCCGTTGTTTATACGGTGATCCTTGCCATGGAGTACCGGGCGGAATTCGGGAGCGACGTCTTCATCGATCTGCTGGGGTATCGTAAATACGGGCATAATGAAAGTGACGAGCCAAGGTTTACCCAGCCTGTCCTTTATAAAATCATTGAAACGCATCCCGATCCTCTTGATATCTATGTACGGAAGCTTGAAGAGGAGAAACTCCTGTCATCGCTCCCGCTGGAGGCGATCAAATCCGGCATCACGGATTCTCTCGAGAAAGGGTATGAGGCATCGAAGCGCATTGAGAAGGCTGATATTGCTCCTTTCCTGGGATCTATCTGGAAAGGGAAAAGGAGTGCAAAAGCCGTTGATTTTGAATCTTCCCCTGATACGGCGATCGATGAATCCGTTTTGGTTGAGATGGGCATGAAGATTACTTCCTTACCGGAAGGGATCCCGTTTTTCAGAAAGGTTGTGAAGCTTCAGCAGGACCGGCGGGAGATGCTTGGCCGGCCGGGCTTCAGCCCGGCCGGCCGGAATGGCCAGCTTGACTGGGCCATGGGAGAATTGCTCGCCTATGGCTCACTGCTCCGGGAAGGCCACCCGGTACGACTCAGTGGCCAGGACTCCCAGCGCGGTACCTTCTCCCACCGCCACGCTGCCCTGACCATCGAAGATTCAGAAGAGAAATATATCCCGCTACAGCATCTTTCAGAAAACCAGGCACGATTCAGCATCATCAATTCACTCCTTTCCGAATACGGAGTCCTTGGCTTCGAATATGGCTATTCCCTTGCAACCCCCGACGGATTAACCCTCTGGGAAGCCCAGTTCGGCGACTTCAGCAATGGAGCACAAGTGATCATCGACCAGTACATTTGCAGCGCCGAAGATAAATGGAGGATCATGAACGGACTGGTCATGCTGTTGCCTCATGGATATGAAGGACAGGGTCCTGAGCACTCCTCAGCCCGGCTTGAGCGCTTTCTCTCCATCTGCAGCCATGACAACATCCAGATTGTTAACTGTACAACTCCGGCAAATTTTTTTCATCTGCTGCGACGCCAAATACACCGTCCCTTTCGTAAACCCCTTGTGGTCTTTACTCCGAAAAGCCTGCTCCGCCATCCTGCCTGCGTCTCCCTCCCCGGCGATTTTACCCGGGGCGGCTTCCGGGAAATCATCGACGACCCCCATCCCGAACCCGAAAAAGTTCAACGGGTCGTCCTGTGCAGCGGTAAGGTCTATTATGATATCCTTGAGGAAAAAGAGAAACAACACGTCACGGATGTGGCCCTCGTCCGGCTGGAACAGCTCTATCCACTATCGGTCAGACAACTGAAAGAGATCCATAAACGATATCCGTCCGCCAGACAATGGGAATGGGTGCAGGAAGAACCGGTGAATATGGGCGCCTGGCCATTTCTCTCTCTGAACCTCCCATCATTTCATCTTTATCATACAGCCCGCCCGGCAAGCGGAAGTCCCGCCACCGGATCCAGCCGCCTGCACAAGCTCCAGCAAAAACTGATCGTTGACAAGGCCATCGGCAAATGCACCTGCAAACATGCCAACGGCACTTGCCTTCTACAGTGCGCCGAACATGAAAACCAGATAATATGACGAGTTTACATACATTCCTTGTAACTTTGTCGCCCGGTACAAACCCGATAACTACATTACGATTAACCAAGATGAACAATCAATACCTCTTCCCATGACCACCGAGATCAGAATCCCGAGCCCCGGAGAATCCATCATGCAGGTGCAACTGGCTAAATGGCTTGTTCAGGATGGGGAAACTGTTGAAAAAGATCAGGAAGTAGCAGAGATCGATTCGGATAAGGCCTCTTTCCCCCTTGCCGCACCGGAGGCAGGCACAATAAAAATCGAGGTTCAGGAAGGAGAGACCGTTGCCGTCGGCGCCACCATTGCCGTCATCACCATCACTTCTGGCTCCAGCCTTGTCCGGCCGAAACCACCCGCCGCTTCGCAAACCCCTCCTGCCGCTTCCGTCCGGCCTCCCGGAACTCCCGGAGAAAACCCGAAAACAACGTCATCTCCCCTGGCAAAAAAGATCATGGAAGATAAAAAGATAGATGCCTGGGAAGTTTCCAAAGTTTTTCCGGGCCGGAAAATAACCCGGAAAGAGATCGAAGCTTTCGTTAACCGGAAACCGTCCGGACAGAATCGTTTCCCGGGAGGAAGCAGGGAAGAAGAGAGAAAAAAGCTTTCCACGCTTCGTCTGAAACTGGCTGAACGGCTCGTTGCTGTTAAAAATCAAACCGCCATGCTCACCACATTCAATGAGATCAACATGCAGGCGGTGCTCAGAATCAAGGAGAAATACGGGAATCCATTCAAAGAACATTTCGGGGTGAACCTGGGTCTGATCTCATTTTTTACCAAAGCCGTCACCCTTGCCCTGAACGACTTTCCCCAGGTAAACTCCATGATCGAAGGAGAGGATCTTGTGACCCCGAAATACGCCGACATCGGGATTGCCGTCAGCGCACCGAAAGGCCTTGTTGTACCTGTGATCCGGAATGCGGAAGGAATGAGCCTCGTGGAACTTGAAACGAAAATAAAAGAACTGGCTGTTAAAGCCCGGGAAAATAAAATAACCATTGACGACATGAAGGGTGGTACCTTCACCATCACCAATGGAGGCGTGTTCGGGTCGCTCATGTCGACCCCGATCCTGAACCCGCCGCAAAGCGCAATCCTTGGAATGCATAAGATCATCGAACGGCCCATTGCACAAAATGGCAAGGTGGTGATCGCGCCTATGATGTATGTCGCCCTTTCGTACGATCACCGGGTGATCGACGGTCGTGAATCGGTTGGCTTCCTCGTAAAAATAAAAGAATTGATCGAAGAACCTGTAAGGATGCTGACCGAAGGGGAGGATCCTGTCAAACTGCTGCTGGATTTATAGGTTATGAGAAAAATTGTTGATTTTCTGGTGATTGGTTCAGGTGTTGCAGGACTGAGCTTCGCGATCAAGGTGGCTAAATACGGGAAGGTCTGTATCGCTACCAAGTCAAAGGTGGATGATTCCGCTACAAGTTGGGCCCAGGGTGGCATCGCTGCGGTCATGTACACACCCGATTCATTCGAGAAACATATTCAGGATACCATCGTGGCTGGAGACGGTCTCTGCGACGAACGGATGGTACGGATCATCATTCAGGAGTCGACGGAACGGATCAAGGAACTGATCCGTTGGGGAACCAAATTTGACAGGACCAAGTCGGGAAGGTTCGATCTTGCCAAGGAAGGCGGTCATTCGGAATACCGTGTATTGCATCACAAAGACAGCACCGGCCGTGAAATCGAGGATACCCTGGTCCATCAGGTCCGCCAGCACCCGAACATCGAGGTACTTGAAAATCATTTCACGGTCGACCTCATCACCCAACACCACCTGGGCATTGAGGTCAACCGGCGTACACCGGATATAACCTGCTATGGAGCCTATGTACTGAATCCGAGAACCCATCTGGTCGATACCATCCTTTCGAAACTCACCCTGATCGCAACGGGAGGCGCCGGGAATGTATATGCCACCACCACAAATCCTCTTGTCTCTACCGGAGATGGCATTGCCATGGTATACCGCGCTAAAGGGATCGTTGAAAACATGGAATTCATCCAGTTCCACCCGACAGCCCTGTATCACCCCGAAGAGAAACCGGCCTTTCTCATCAGTGAAGCCGTCCGCGGTTTCGGCGCGGTTCTCAAAGACCGCCAGGGAAAAGAATTCATGCATAAGTACGATGCCCGGCTTTCCCTGGCTCCACGGGACATTGTCGCCAGAGCCATCGACAACGAACTGAAGATCTGCGGGGAGGATTATCTTTACCTCGATTGCCGCCACCTGAATAAAAATGAGCTCATCCAGCATTTTCCTTCCATCTATGCCAAATGTCTCAGCGTTGGGATTGATATCACCAAAGAGTTGATCCCGGTCGTCCCGACTGCCCACTATACCTGCGGCGGCGTCAGGGTGGATGAGTTCGGCCGGACTTCAATCCGTAACCTCTATGCGTCCGGAGAATGCTCATCCACCGGTATGCATGGGGCAAACCGACTGGCCTCCAATTCATTGCTTGAATCGATTGTAATTTCTCACCGGGCCAGCATGGATACCATCCAGCTGGTAAAGAACAAAACCATATGCCACAACATTCCTGAATGGAATGCCGAGGGGATGGTCCTTAATGAGGAGATGGTACTGATCACCCAATCTCTGAAAGAGCTGCAGGCAATCATGACGAGTTATGTCGGAATTGTCCGTTCAAACCTCCGGTTGAAGCGTGCTTTCGACCGGCTTGAGATCCTTTACCGGGAAACCGAGGATCTTTATAATAAATCGATCGTAACCCCAAAGATCTGCGAGTTGAGAAATCTGATCAACGTGGGTTACCTGATTATTAAATCGGCAATCAGCCGAAAAGAAAGCCGCGGATTACATTATTCACTGGATTACCCGCATGCGGAAGCCCATCCGCTCGGCCTTTAACGCGGAATGATGGCAACTTTTAACATTAAACCGGAAAACGATGGCACTCATCAAATCCGTTAAAGGAATCCTGCCGAAGTTCGGTCAGGATTGTTTCCTGGCCGACAACGCAACCATAACAGGCGATGTGGTCATGGGCGATGGATGCAGCATCTGGTTCAACTCCGTTGTCCGCGGAGATGTTCATTTCATCCGGATCGGTGATAATGTCAACATCCAGGATGGTGCCATCATCCATTGCACTTACCAGAAATGGCCGGTAACCATCGGGAATAATGTCTCCATCGCCCATAATGCGATCATCCACGGTTGTACCATCCACGATAATGTCCTCATCGGAATGGGAGCGATCATCATGGATGGAGCGGTGATCAACAGCAATTCCATCGTTGGCGCCGGATCCCTGATCACAGAAGGTACCGTCGTGGAATCAGGTTCGGTTTGGGCCGGTGTTCCTGCTAAGAAGATCAAAGATATCGATCAGAACCTCCTCGAAGGTCAGGTCAACCGCATTTCCCGGAATTACAACACGTATGCATCCTGGTACGATCCCGATAATAATCGTTAACCTGTACTCAAACCCAACACCGCTATAATGAAGAAACGCTTTTCACTTTTTGCATTGTTCCTCCTGGTACTGAGCCATTCATACGCCCAGGACTTCCAGATTTATCCTGACTCCCTTCCCGGTTTTCAGACCGGCGGGACCAGTTGGGGCGATTTTGATAACGACGGATATCTTGACCTGGTCATCAACGGAACCTTGGAGAACAGCGGATCGGCCACCAAGCTGTTCAGGAACAACCACGGGGTCCTTGAAGAGGTGCTTGCAAATTTGCCCAATCTTTACGGAGGTTCCGTTGCATGGGGTGATTACGATAATGATAACGACATTGATCTTCTCCTGTGCGGCACCGATTATTACGGGAACGGAGCGACTTACCTGTACTGTAACGACGGAGGTGCTTTTCATACGGTGCCGATTCCCTTTACCGGTGTCTCAGTTGGTGAAGCAGCCTGGATCGATTACAATAACGATGGATTCCTCGATGTCCTCGTGACCGGTGACTCATCATATTATGCCCCGGTGTCACGGTTGTATAAAAATAACGGCGATGGTAGTTTTACTTATATCCCTTCGGCTCTCTTCCCTTCCATGTATAGCTTTTTTGCCATCGGCGATTATGACAACGACGGGGATCAGGATATACTGCTGGCCGGATATGGAGAATCTTCTTTCGTTACTCGTCTTTACCGGAATGACTCAGGCACCTACGTTGATTCAGACATTGCATTCGACAGTGTTGCCTTCGCTGATGGCGAATTCGTAGATTACGACAAAGACGGGGACATGGATCTCATCTTCATCGGCTCCAATAATCAAACCCAATACGTCTTTAAAATTTATCGTAACGAAGGGAATGGCGTCTTTACCGACATCCCGAATAGTTGCACAGGGGAATGGGGCGGCGAGATTGCAGTTGCCGATTTTAATAACGACGGATATCCCGACCTTGGAGTGACCGGATCGCTTTGCTGCGGAAATGCACTGACCCGGTTATATAAAAACAATGGTAACGGAACCTTTGATACCATCCCCATCAACTTTCCACCCATGTCGAGCAGTCAGATCTCCTTCGGTGACTTTGACAACGATGGAGATGCCGACTTTGTTCTCACCGGATATCCGAACGGAAGTTATTTCTCCGCGTTCACGTTTATTTATCAGAATCTGTCGCAGAATGGTGGTCTTACAGCCAACACTCCTCCTTCTTCTCCCACCAGCCTTGCCTCCCAGGTGAATGATCATCATGTTTCCTTCAACTGGCAACACTCCGTGGATAATACGACTGCCTCGGCAGGTCTGACCTATAACCTGCGCGTTGGCCGGTCTGCCTCCTCCATGGAAGTCATGGCTCCTTACTCAGATCCGGTTGACGGGTTCCTTAAAGTCTACAGTAGCGGGAATGTTTGCCAGGATACAAGCTGGTCTCTCCATGACCTGCCCGACGGCCGGTATTACTGGAGCGTTCAGGCCATTGATCAGGGCCATGCTGCTTCAGCTTTTTCACCCGAATGTTTTTTCGATGTGGGTAGCGCTGCGACGGAAGAACTGATCCCGTCGACGGAACAGATACAGATCGTCCCTAATCCTTTCTCAGGCGGGACCGTTGTTTTGGTCGATAAAGAATGGAGGGATGCCCTTTACCGGCTATTCGGCATGGACGGGAATCTGTTGCTCACCGGAAAGCTGGAAGGGACATCTACCCTCCTTAACCTCAGCAGCCTTTCCACGGGCATTTATATCCTGATCGTGGAAAACAACGGCCAGATGATAAGAAAGAATATCATAAAAGATTGACTCCCAGCGTTCGGTTATAAAACCCTCGGTCTTCATTTTAATGTCTATCTTTGAAACAAAAACGCTATGACCAGGAAACCTAAAATCATTCTTGGCATCATTTGCGGAGCCGTTGCCGGAATCATTGATGTCATTCCGATGATCATTCAAAACCTGACATGGGATGCTAACCTTTCTGCTTTTTCCATGTGGATCATCATCGGTTTTTTTCTGTCAACCGTTGACCTTCATTTTAATCCGATGGTAAAAGGTATCCTGGTTTCGTTTTTATGCCTGATACCTTCACTTTTCATCATCGGATGGAAAGAACCGGCTTCGCTTATTCCGATTTGTATCATGACAGTGATCCTGGGTGGATTACTCGGATACTCCATTCACTATCTTTCGAAGAAAATGAATCTGATAGGATGAGGGTCACAATGAAAAGGGTATACGGATACCATTCAACTCCGGAAGTTGCCGGGCAATAGTTTTTATATCGAGTTGCTTGGAAACACTTCAAAGTTACCGATGCACAGGGCCTTTGCGATTCCCCGTTCCTTCCATGGCTGGGTTTAAGTTTCGGATACAGTTTCGGAAAATGAAATATTCATATGCAATTTTTTTCGGGACGTTGATTTTCGGATTTTCAATCTATCCGGAAGGATCAGCTGCCCAGGAGGCAAAACCAACAGAAACCGATGCGCTCTTCAATGTAGTGGCAACCAGCAAAGCCGGGAAGCCCCGTCAGGGGGAGGTCATCACGCTGACCAGTAAGAAAACGAAAAAGAGCTTCGAGGGAACCACTGCTGCGGATGGAAAATGTTCCATCTTGATTCCCTCGGGTGATAACTACGAGGTTTTCTACAAATATTTCGGCGACAAGGTTCGGTTCCGGGAAATTGAAGTTCCCGGCGGGGATCACCGGGTCACTTATACCTTTACCATGAAATACGATCCGCCAAAGACCTATACCCTGAAAAACGTATTTTTCGATACCGGCAAATCGACGCTGCGGAAAGAATCCTATCCGGCATTGAATGAGCTGGCGGAGGTTCTGAAGCTGAAGCCGGGCCTGGTGATCGAGATCGCAGGCCACACCGATAACGTGGGAAGTCCCGGAGCGAATCTGACCCTTTCCAATGACCGGGCCAATTCCGTTCGTGACTATCTTATAAAAAATGGGATTTCCGGCAGCCGGGTTATTGCGAAGGGTTACGGGGAAACCCAGCCCGTGGCATCCAACGATGATGAGGACGGGCGTCAGCAAAACCGCCGCACCGAAGTCCGGATCATTCAGGAATGACCAGGTAAGACCGGCTATGTCTGTAAAAAAATCAGGCCGGCCCTCCGGGCCGGCCTGTCGATTTAAATATCATTCTGGATTTAGTGAAGCGGAAGGTACAGCGTACCTGAATTATTTCCTTTAACCCAGTCAACCCGGAAACGGGTCGGACATTCATCACCAGTTACCGGTTCGTTATTGTCGTTATAACCGAAAGTGATGGTGGCGCTTTTCTCCTTCGACGGGATCTGATGGATCTTGATGCCGGAACAGGGATCCATATCACATAGCTGCTTGTGAACCACCGATTGGGTGATCTGTGTATAAAACTCCTCTCCATGACGGTTTATACCCCAGACAACCAATTTGTCATACTCACCGGCCGTTCCGAAACCATCGATCGTCATAACCAGATTGAAGGGAGTTCCTGTAAAGGTCCTTTGACGGGCAATATTCCATGTCCGGATGGTGTTGTCATCAAAGGTTGCCTCGACGGTTCCCCAGGTCTTATGAATGATAGACGTCAGGCCATTCCCCAACTGCCAGATGCAGCCACCGGTTACATTCTGGAAGGTCTTGGTTCCGTTCAGGGTCATCGATTTTCCGTTTGAGATCCTGGTAATGGTAAAGTCGATCATGTGCACCATGACGGTTGCCCCGGGTTGCCACCAATGAGTGCCGACACGCTTCCTTACCTCAACCTGACCCGTTCTGATAAATTTGTTACGGCAATCGGGACCGTTGTATGTAATGTAAATTGTAATGGTATCGTTGATCACACTCGTTGAATCAATGGTGGCATGACAAGGGAACATTTCAGTAGATTTCTGGTTCCCTCCTGAAAGAACGGCGTTGGCATCGTTCAGGGCTTCATCCGAGGCATTCTGAACGTTCACTTCATCTTTTGACAATTGCTGCAGGGAGACAGATTCGGAAGAAAGATCATCCTTCCGGTCCTTCTTACATCCGGAAAAAAGGAAAGCTGCCGCAGCGATCAGCATGAACGAAAAGGTGATCCATTTGTTTGTTTTCATCGTTTGAATTTTTAATTATTGTTTGTTGTCTGGTTCTATGTTCCTAATACACACAAAGGGGATTCCACCCTGATGAATGGATCGGTTATTTTGGCTTTTTTTTAACTTTTTTTTATTCCGGGTATTAAGATCATGGTTTTACGGTGATATACAAAGTATTAACGGCACAAACGCCAAAGAAACCACAGGCCCCATCGCTCAGGTTTGTGATCCCGTTCGCCGGTGCTGAATCGAATAAACCTCCCTGCCAGTTGGTCTCCAGAAGAAGATCCCTGAGAAATTCAGCATGCTCATTGGTCAGAGAGTATCGTTTTTCGGTTATCAGGGTCCCGGCAGGGAAAGAGATCTTTTCCATTTCCGGGGCAAATATTTCACTGACATCCAGGGTAGGCAGGGTATAAAACAGCATTCTTCCATGACACGACAAAGAATCGGCGGCCTCAAAGCCCGGCACACCCGACCAGTCGAGCAGAACCTCCCACATGGCCGGCTGGTCAGTATTGAAGGCGTTGGCAACCCAGCTGATGTGATACAGATCATTATTTTCATTCTTCTGATACCTGAGTTCCGTAAATTCCGATCCGGGTGCCATCGATGCTTTAGCCGAATATACTATCCCGTTAACATAGATCAGCAACGTGTATGTTTTGCCGGAAATCGCGATAAATCGTTCAGCGGACAGGTATATTCCGGGCTTCCCCGGTTGTTCCTGCATAACCCAGGCAGAATCCTCGTTGGAGATGATCACATCGGCTCCGGTGACCGGCAGAGGCGCCTGATTCAGCTGATTGACAGTATGAAAAATCCTTACCATTTGCGTCTTCAGCTCATCCGTAAGGATGCCGTCAACGGTAATCAGGTTCAGCTTCTGGTCCGGGATTGGCCAATCGGTGGCTTTCTGGCAGCTTACCAGTAAGATAAAGAGAACGGTGATTAAAAGTGTCTTTTTCATCAGAATTTAAAAAGGTAATTGATGGATGGGATGATGCCGGCAACCGAGAAAGTTGTCGGAATCAGTTCATAATCCCCGTCGAGGTTAGAGGGAACCACAAAGTTTCCCTTGTCATCCATCATCTTGTTAAAGTTGACGGAGAATGGATTCAACCTCCCGTAAACATTGTATAAAGTGACCGTAAGGCTGTGCTGAAAACGTTTTCCCGGTTTGCTGAAGGTATAGGTTGCCGACAGGTCAAGCCGGTGATAATCGGGAAGCCGGTCATTGTTCTTTTCCCCATAAACCGGAACTGAATATCCGTTATAATAATAAAAACCGATGGGCGAGGTGAAAGCCCCTCCGGTCATGTAGATCCAGTTTGCCGATATTGCCCAGTGTTTATTATCATTGAAGGAAACATTGATGCATACATCGTTGGGCCGGTCATAAGTTGCCGGATAGGGATTCCCGCCGTTCACTTCCGGGGTCTGGATGAACGCCCTGGAAAAGGTATACCCGATCCATCCGGTGAATTTCCCTTCCGGTTTTCTCAGCATGATCTCGAGTCCATACGACCAGGCATTGCCCTGCCGGATTTCACCTTCGATCAGGGGGTTGTACAGGAGGTTGGCATTATCCCGGTAATCGATATGATCGGAGAAATATTTATAGAATATCTCTGCTGAAAGATTCAGCTTTGACCGGATGATCTTCCGGAAATAACCGAGGGTCAGCTGGTCGGCCTTCTGGGGCTTAATATTAGGCCCGGACGGAACCCATACGTCGAGCGAGGTGAACGGTCCTGTCGAATTGGACAAGACCTGCAGAAACTGGGTATTCCGGGTATAGCTTGCCTGTAAAGCCGATTTGGGATTGATCGACCACTCAAGGCTAATCCGGGGTTCCGGACTGACGAAAGCGATATATCCTGAATTGTTCCCTGCCTGGACCGTATCGATGACCTGATGGAGGGCATTAAAATAATACAGTGTTGTCGGACCGAAATCCTGCCAAACCGGCAGCCGGAGGCCATACCTAAGGGTCAGCTTTTTACCGATATGCTGTTCGTTGCTCACATACAGATCATACTCGACCATATGATACTTTGCCACATCCGGTGCCTGCTTCTGATCGTTTTCCCTGACCAGGGTGACATTCCCGGGATTGGAATTGTGCAGGCTGATCTCGAAACCGGCTTTAAGGGTATTTTGCGGATTGAGAAACCAGGTAAGATCCGATTTGAGAGTTAAATTCGATATCCTGGAATTCCAGTAATCATTTTGCTGCTGGGAAATAAACAGGTAATAGTTGTACTGACTGTAATTGACCGTGGTATTGGAGAACAGTCGGTTGCTGAAGAGATGGTTCCATCGTAAGGTTCCCACCAGGTTGTTCCAGCGGATTCCGAAGGTGCGGTATGACGAATTGATGATCCGGCTGAAATCGTCGTTCCCGGTGTAAAAGGTCAGGAAAAACCGGTTGTTGTCATTTAGTTTAAAATTAAGTTTGGCATTGATGTCATAAAAAATAAAATTGAAATCTTTCAATTCAGGGAACAGATTCCCCAGCCAGTTCAGGGTGGACAATCTTCCTGAAATAAAAAATGAGCTCCGGTCCCGGATGATGGGCCCTTCCAGGGTAAGGACGGAAGCATAGGGTCCCACGTTCCCGGAGAAACCGAACCGTTTCAGGTTCCCTTCTTTGCCCTTGACATCGATCACCGAAGACAACCTGCCGCCGAATCTTGCCGGAAAATCACCTTTATAGATCTGAACATCGTTGATGGCATCCGGTGTCAGAGCGGAATAGAAGCCGAAAAGATGCGAGGGATTATAGATCGGGGCTTCATCGATCAGCAGGAGGTTCTGGTCACTGTCGCCCCCACGGACATAATAGCTTGCAGAGCCGTCGCCATAGGTCTGAATCCCGGGTATCGACTGAAGCGCCCGGATGATATCGAGATTACCCGCGAAACCGGGCATCTGGGCAAGGGTCTTTTTCGAAATCCGTATCTCACTGAGCCGGGCGTGTTGTAATTCCGATTCCTCTGTTCCGCCGATGATCTCCACCCCCGGGATATCGACCTTGGCTTCTTCCATATCTATCGAAAGGGACATGTTTTCATCCAGGGTGATCTCCCTGGTTTGGGTGATATATCCAAGAAAAGAAAAGACAAGAGTATTTTTCCCTGGTGTCAATGTCAGGGAATAAAAACCATATCCATTGGAAGTGGTTCCCATCTGGTTTTCTCTTACATAAACATTGGCTCCTATCAGGACCTCTCCTGTCATTGTTTCACGTATGTAACCATGAATGGTGTATTTCCGGGTTGCCTTCTGACCCGAATACTCAGATACGGGATTCTCGGGACTCAGCAATCTGAGAACGATCTGGTTCTCCACGAGGGAATAGGTGATGCCATTCGGGGTAAGGACCTCTTCCAACACCTCCCGGACTGATTTACCGGTAATATGCAGGGTGACCTTTTTTTCGACGGGGATGGATTGCGGATTGTAGGAGAAAAAAATGTTCGCTGAATCGCCGATAACCCGGATCGCTTCATCAAGCGTCTTGTTCTTAAGGTGAATGGTGATTCTTTTATCGAGATCCTGGGCGAAGGTGACAGTGGATATCAGGAACATTAGGGAAAATACCCGAAACCGGAACGATACCCCCCGTAATTGAAACACCTGATGCATCCTGGATTAGTTACATCCCTTACCAGATAACGTAATACCCGGAGGGGAATTGCTTATGGTGATATCGAGAGTCGACTTCAGTACGAGCAGGACCGACTCAAGCGATTGATGGTCAAAGGTGGCCGTCAGCCTGCACTGGCCAAGACCACCCGTTTGAATGCGGAGCTCGGACTGATAAACATGATTCAACGTCGTTACGACCTCATCAAGCGTCTGGTTTGTGAATGTCATCTTCCGGGTCTTCCACGAAAGGTAATTTTTATCCGGATTTATGGATTTGCTGATGCTTTTATCTGCAACGGTAACGGCGGCTTTTTCTCCCGTGACAAGAATAACCTGGGAGGAAGGCTCTTCTTCGAAATAAACATATACCATCCCCTCGGTAAGGATCACATCCAGCATGTCCTTTTTCACCTTTGTGTTGACGTTAAAGGACGTCCCCATCACCTTGATCCGTACTGTGCCGCTACTGACAATAAAGGGTTTTGCCGGATCATGGGTCACTGTGAAATAGGCTTCACCGGTCAACGACACTTCCCGAATGTCATCTACGAAATGATCGGGATAGTCCAGGGTCGAACCGGCATTCAAAGTAACCCTGGTCCCGTCAGGGAGCAGGGTTTCCACGACGGATTTCTCGGCTACCAGGTGCTTCACATCCGGTGAAAGTAAATTGCGGTAGATCAGAAAAGCCGGAATGAGTAAAACTATTATCACGGCAGCCAGCCTGAAAAACGGGTAAAAGTTGAAACGGGTGATTGGTCTTTCCATGTCGACCGGTAATACTTTGTAAGCAGAATCCTTCTTCCGGGCTTGTGAACCGACCGTAACCGGTTCCGGTTTGCCTTTATACGGAGGGCTAACACTTTCATCTGAAAGCGTCTTATTGTCTGCCTGACCGGGCAGGGCATGGATCAGCGATTGAAGCTTCTCCCATTCCTCATCCAGGTCAAGTGTCGAAGTGATCCTTGATTTTTCAATGGTCAGCCAGGTTTTCCTGTAATCATCGAAAATCTGCCGGTTTACCGGGTCGGATTTTACCCAGTCATCCAGCAAAACCAACTCCTCAGTTGTTGCTTCTCCGGAAAAGTACCTGGTAATCAGTTCTATATAAAAGGCTTCGATCATTTCCATAACCTATCTGGATACAATACACATTAAACCGTTTTTCCCCTGATATGCATTACACTTTTTTTTTTAGATCATCCTATGATCATCCACAGAATCCATAAAACCGTAATGAATTCCTTCAACCGATTCCGTATATGGCTCAGTGCTTTCGACATTTGAGTTTCCACCGTTTTTATGGAGATGTTCAGCCGGTCGGCAATCTCCTGGTACTTCAAATTCTCATAACGGTTCAGTACAAATATTTCACGGCATTTTCCCGGAAGCTCGCCGATCGCTTCCCCGATTTTGGTCCTTATCTCTTCTTCCACCAGTTTATCGGATTGGCCAAAGATTTCTTCAGATGGTAATTCATCAAGATTGAAAAGACCGGTGTTGAATTTTTTATTATCCCTCAGGTAGTTCAGGCAACGGTTCCTGATGACGGTTTTCATATAAGCCTTTACCGGTTTCGACGGATCTATGGTATCCCGTTTTTCCCAGAGCCGGATAAACCCATCCTGAACAATCTCCCTGGATATCTCGAAATCCTTCACATAGTTCAGTGCGTATAAACACAATTCCCTGAAATGATTTCTGAAGACCGATTCGAAAAGGGGTTTATCGAGCATCTGTGGCATTTTTGCTCCCGGACCGGGAATGATCAGTTCAGCATATGTTTTTCCAGCTCTTCCAATGATTTTCCTTTCGTTTCGACCAGGTAATGCCTGAAGAAGAAAAAGCTGATCAGGGTGGCTCCGGCATAAAAGACAAATACATAGCCAACCCCGATCATACCTGCAACCACGGGATAGAGAAAGGAAAGCAGGGCATTGAAAAACCAATGGGAGAAAGAGCCTATGGAAGAGCCCCGGGCACGGATATTATTCGGGAACATCTCCGAGAGCAACACCCAGATCACCGCCCCCTGGGAAGCGGCAAAAAACGCGATGAAGCCGATCAGCAGGGCAAGGAGCATAAAGCCGCCGGTATGTCCCGTCAGGAATGCGATGGCGAAAATTCCGAGGAACACGGTCATGCCGATGGAACCGGTCAGCAACAGGGTTTTTCTTCCGACCTTGTCGATGATGGTCATGGCCACCATGGTAAAGATCAGGTTGGTCATGCCGATGATCACGGTCTGGCCGATAGCCGAACCGGTGGTAAAGCCGGCGGACCGGAAAATGTCGGTGGCATAGTACATGATGATGTTGATCCCGGTGAACTGGTTGAACATCCCGACGGCGATACCGATCAGGACCAGCTTCAGGTAAGGCTTTTTAAAGAGGTAGAGGCTTTTGTTCATCACCTCCTTGTTGATGGAATCGCGGATCTCGGCCAGGATCGGTTCAACATTGGTCTCAGGGTTGACAGCGAGGATGGTTGCCCTGGCTTCCTCCAGCCGGTTGGTCTTGACTAGCCATCGCGGACTGCGCCGGACGAAAAAGAGGAGGATGAAAAAGATCAGTGCCGGGATACCGCCTGCGATGAACATCCACCGCCAGTTATCGCTGCCCGTTCCGATGAGGAGGTAATCGGAAAAGAAAGCGACCAGAATACCGATCACGATGGCAAGCTGAAAGGTAGCCGCCAGCCGGCCACGCTGATGTGCAGGGGCGATCTCGGATATATACATGGGCGAGAGCACCGATGCACCACCAATGGCCAGTCCGCCGATGAAGCGGAAAATGACAAAGGTCGAGAAATGCTGTGCCAGTCCGGTACCCAGTGCCGTGATGAAGAACAGCACGGCCAGTACACGCAGCATGTAACGCCGGCCAAAGATGTCTCCGGGTTTTCCGACAAATAAGGCCCCGAGGATGCAGCCCAGCAAGGCGGAGCTGACTGCCCAGCCCTGGCCGGTTTTATCCAGCCCGAAAAATTCGGTAAAAAAGGGCATCGCCCCATTGATGACAGCCGTGTCGAAACCAAATAGAAGTCCGCCCAGAGCTGCCACAAAGGTGTAAACCAGTAATGCTCGTTTCATTTGATATTACTTATTCAGCCTGTTTTTACTTTCTTTTACCCATCAACCGCTCAATTTCTGCTGTCTCCTTCGGGATTTTCTTTGATAGCAGCTCATTTCCATCTTCGGTCACCAGCACGTCATCCTCGAGGCGGATCCCGAACCCGCGGAATGCCGGGGCGAGCAGGGTATCATCTTCGGGAATATACAAGCCCGGTTCAATCGTGATGACCATTCCCGGCTTCAGGATATTGGTGACCTGGATGTCATGAACATCCAGACCAATGGGATGGGTCACCCCATGAAGGATGTATTTTCCATAACCGGCTTTGTTCAGGAGATCGTTGGCTATTTCGTCAATCTTCGAAAATGTCGTACCCGGCCGGACCAGCCTGATGAGTTGTTTCTGGACCTGTAAAACGGTTTCATAAATCGTTTTCTGGGCATCGGTGAATTTTCCGGAGACAGGAATGGTCCGGGTGATATCGGCAGCATAATGATTGTATTCAGCACCCACATCCAGGACTACGACATCCCCTGCTTTTCCCTGGCAATGGTTGTCGTCATAATGGGGACTGAGACTGTTCTTTCCGGCTCCGATGATGCTCCGGAAAGCTGTCCTTTGCGCTCCCTGGCGGGTCATCGGGAATTCTACCGATGCCTGAAGTTCATATTCCCAGATGCCGGGAGAACAAGTTCTCATGGCATCTTCAAGGCCATCGCCGGTCAGGCTGATCGCCTTACGGATCATGTCGATCTCGGCGGATGATTTGATCTCCCGCATTTTTCCGACCAGGGATGCAACCTTGGCCACTTTCAGTCCGGGAAAGCTCTGTTTTAAATTTTTCTGGACCTCCTTTTCAAGGAAATAGGGTTTATCATTCAGCCAGTCGTCGATGAAAGAGATACCGGGAGCGGAATAATACAAGGTCCGTGTCCCGGCAAGGGCCTGAAGGAACAACTTATGAAACTCATTTTCTTTTATCACGGTATCGTTCAGCCCGGAAAATTGTTCATAGGGAAGCCGTGAACCCGAAAAGGTCATGGAAGCCCCAAGATACAAGGCGGGACTAAAAAGAATACAGTTCCGTTTTTTTCCGCCGAGCTCTATTCCGCGGGGTACGATAAGCAAGGAAAATCCGGGAGCATCAACTCCGGTCAGGTAAAGAAAATTCAGCTCCTGCCGGTAATTCATATATTCGAACTCGCTGCCAGCTTCCGCCCCTTTCATGGCCACGACCGAACCGGTATCGGTTATGGCGACGAGAGCTTTCCTGCGGTTTTCATACTCCCTGGCAGTAATACCGTTATCAGGGCAGCGTTGTCCGGACATCGTCATTACAGGAAGACATGACAAAGACAACACGAAGGTGAGAAACAGCTTCATAACATTTCCTATTATTTTCCTTTTTCTTCTATTCCACCAGAGAATAAGTTGACTTGATGATCTGTGTCGACGGGATCGACATTTTCATTTGCCCGGTCAGGGCATAAGTCATATTCTGTGTGGAGGTGGTTTCCTTGGCTACCACGATGCCCAGTACCGGATCAAGCCAGATGGCGCCACGGGTTTCTCCGTCGCCTTCAAGGAACATTTCCATACCCATCTGGGTCATCTTACCGGTAGTTTCGCTCTTTGAGACAAATCCGATGTTCAGGCATTCGTGTCCATCTTTTTTCTCTTTCTGGATCAGCGTATATTCTGTGTTGGATTTCGTGATGGTTGATCCATCGCCGACCTTTACCGTATCGGTATGCTCGCTGGTCCATTTATCGCCTAAGGCAACCGGATGATCAGGCAAAATAGGAAAATTGACTGAATACATGGATGCGACATTGCCCGTTGCCATACCTTTTTCCGATTTGACGGTATCGATCAATTGCTGGAGCAACTCTTTTCCGGACTTGGTGATCACAACCTTTCCCCGCTTGCCGATCAGCTCTTTTTGTTCGATGGTCGTATCCATCATGACATTCTTCATGGTGGATCTCAACTCGTCATAGCAGTTGATCAGCGTCATGTCCCCATCCGCGTTGACTGTCTCAACAAACAATCTGATGACGCTTTTGGTCGTTCCGGTCATTTTCATCTCCTGGCCGTTCATTTCCTGCGTCATATCGTATGAATAATCACTCCGGTACCGGTAAGTCTCTCCCTGCTTATAAGTGAACTGAAGTTCGGTTTTTTCCTGGGCATAAATGGTTCCGGTCAGCAGGCCGAGGCCTAGAAGACAGCATGATGTTACCCTTGTTTTTTTCATATACGGTATATTTAGGATTTATGACCCCACCCCTAACCCCTCCCCTTGAAGGGGAGGGGCAGGGGGATGGGTCCGTTAATCTTCTTCCATCTCCTCCCGGATCAGCTTGTACCGGTGGGTATCGTTGGCGATGTACCAGGCTGTAAGGAAGACCAGCCGGGAAACCCTGGCTGCCTTTTCAGGATCGGTTCTATCAGGATTATCATTGACCTGATGGTAATCCTTGTGCACATCCGTAAAGAAAAATATATCGGGGATACCCTTCCGGTAAAAGCTCTGGTGATCGCTGCCGCCATCCATATGATTGCTGTGGCTTTCTTTTAGGATCATCCCGATCTTTTTATTTTGTTTGCGGACGATCCGGGTCAGATCGGGGTTTTGCTTTGCCCCGAGTATTTCAAGGGAGTCGGGATGATTTCGGCTGATCATATCGAGGTTAATCATGGCGACGGTATTCTCAAGGGGAAGGAGTGGTTCCTTCACATAGGTTGCCGAGCCGAGCAATCCTTTCTCCTCACCGGCAAAAGCGATAAAAAGAACGCTGCGATCAGGTCTCTCCGGCATCGACGTAAAAGCTTTTGCAACAGCCAGTACTCCGCTGGTGCCCGAAGCATTATCATCCGCGCCGTTATAAATATAGTCGGTGTCGGGTTTATGTTCCTTGATAAAACCGACATGATCATAATGACCGCCAATGATCACCAATTCCTTCTTCCGCTCAGGATGAGACCCTTCCAGATAGCCGATGACATTCCGGCCACCGATCGGATGGAGGATCATAGTGGTTTTCATGGCTATGACCTTTCCCGGAATGGCAAAGGAATTTGGCTTCAGCTGATCTTCAATGCCTTGTTGTATCTTTTTCAACGAGTCAACGTTTCCCAATAACAGGTTAACCACCTGCTCGCCGATATGGACCACAGGTATTTTTTCGGTTATAGTACTGCAAATGCCGATCGGCAGGGCATCCCTGGGCAGGGTTTTAGAAAGTGAAGGCCACGGGTATCCCCTTGGTCTGAGCGAAGTGTAGTTCAGGGGGCCCGAAACAACGAGCATTCCAATGGCACCATGATCCTTTGCGATCTTTATTTTCTCCCTGAGATTGGAATACCGGGTGCTTTCTTTACCCATGAACACCTTCCCGGTGGAATCGGTTTGCCCCGGTTCCTGACGAAGGACCAGGACAATCTTTCCTTTGACATCCATTCCTTCGTAATCATCATAGTTGTATTCCGGGGCAGTGATGCCATACCCGGCAAAGACAACCGGAGCCTCCACCGTTTTGTCCCCGGTCACGTCAAACGGGATGAAGTCGGTCTTTATTTTAAAGTTGTGTGTCTGGTTGCCGTCAGACACCGACAGCAGATTTTCAGGTCCCAGCTCCAGGTAGCAGTAATCGAGATCCTGGTAAAAACTTCCATTCAGCGGTTTCAGGCCAAAGCTTCTGAACTGGCGCATGATATACGAGGCAGCCGAATCCAACCCAGGGCTTGGGGTATCCCTGCCCAATAACGAATCAGAAGCCAGGTAGCCGATGCTTTGTTGCATGAATCCGGTGGTGATGACCTGGTTGGCGGTATTTACAGCTTTACGCTGTGCATGGGCAGAAAAAAAAGTAAGTAAGGGAAGTAACAAATAAACCAGAATTACCCTGATGGTAATGGATAGATTATGCCTCATGGGAGAATAAATAAAAGCTAAAAATACACTTTTTTTTAATTACATCTTCATCACCTGCAGTTCCCTGGGTTGCTTCCACATCCCCCGGGTGAAATCGGGGAAGGGCATCGGTTTCCCGTTTTTCGCGATCGATCGTTCGCTGAGCTCCGTGACAGCACTGATCACGGCTGCATCATATACATCCATATCGGGTTCAGTCCCTTTCAGGAGGGCGTTGATGAGACGGTAATCCTCGATGTAATCCATGCCGCCGTGTCCGGCTCCTTTACTGGCATTTTCCAGTTCGGTCCACACCGGATGCCGGTATTGTTCCATGTATTTATCCACCGGTTCCCATTTGTCGTCCGTAGCGCTGATCCCTTCAATATAGATTTTTGGTTCGGGATATTTGCGGACCAGCCCACGGGTTCCCTGAACCATGATGCCACGGCTGTATGGACGTGGCGAGCTGGTATCATGAGTAACAACGATGATCTCTCCGTTCATCGTACGGATCACCGTCGTGACCACATCACTGAGGGTGAAGGTTTCCTTTGCCTGTGGCGAGCCGGCACCAAATTCCCGGACAGCAAACTCATGTAATCCCCTTGTCTTGGTTCCGAAAGAGACCAGGTAATCAAAATAATTCCCGCGGTTGATATCCATGCATTGCGCAACAGGCCCCAGCCCATGGGTCGGGTAAAGATCGCCGTTGCGTTTCATAGAGAACTGACGGCGCCATACCCCCTCCCCCTCCATGTCGTGCTTCACCCCGCGGAGGTCATGCAGATAACCGCATTCGGCATGCAGCAACTCCCCGAAGAATCCTTTTTTTACCATGTTCAGGATCATCATCTCCATCTTGTCGTAATTGCAGTTCTCCATCATGATGCAGTACTTTCCGGTCTTTTCTGACACTTCAACCAGGTTCCAGCATTCATCAAGGTTAAGGGCTGCAGGGACCTCCGTGGCGGTGTGCTTCCCGTTCAGCATCGCCTCGGTGCAGATGGGAACATGCCATTGCCATGGCGTGGCATTATATACCAGATCGATATCGTTCCTCAGGCAAAGATTTTTCCAGTCATATTCATCCTTTGAATAGCCATCCGGCTTTTTAAAGCCTGCCGTGACGACCATATCCTGGGCACGCTTCACCCGGCTTTCAACAATATCACAAACAGCAACAATCTCTGCTCCACTGATCTTCAGTAGATTCTCTACATGGGCCGTCCCCATGCCACCCACACCGACATAACCGATCCTCACCTTTTCCAGCGGGGGGGCCGACGGGAAGGATTTAAATGGACTGGTAAGCCGGGTGTTACCGGTTTCGGCGATTAGATCATCACCAACAGCAATGACCATGCCGGCTGCTGCAACGGATTTAATGAAATCCCTGCGGCTGTATTGCTTTTTCATAAGGAAATGGATTAATGTCGGATCAAAATTAAAAGAAAAGATTAAAAAAAACCGGTACTTTTTCAAATACCGGCCTCCATAAAGATCTATTCCGTATTATTGAATGTTCAGCTTCTTTTTTACCAGAGTCATGATGTCTTCGGTTGCTTCTTTATAAAGCACCACATCTTCAATAGCATTCAGGATATAGGTATACTTGTTTTCTTTGGCAACTTCCTGGACAGCAATCTTTGCCTTTTCGATGAACGGCTGAACCAGTTCCTGCTGTTTGGCCTGAAGATCGGTGTTGGCTTTCTGCTGGAATGCATCAATACGTCCCTGCAGATCGGATAGTTCCTTTTCTTTTGTCTGCTTGATCAGGTCCGACATGCTGGAAGCCTGCGACTGGTAATCCATGTATTTATTCTCGAATTCAGCCTTCATGGCATCCATCTGATCACTGAGGGTTTTCTGATACTTCTGGAGTTTGATCTTTACTGAATCGATGCCGGGCATGGCAGCAAGCAATGTATTGAAATCGATATATCCGATCTTAACCTGTGCCTGGACACCCGATGTAAAAGAGCAACCAAGAATCAATGCTACCAATGCAAAAAATTTTGTTAATTTTTTCATTTTCAATTATTATATGGTGAATACTACACTTTGAGGATACAAAAATATAAAATTTATTTTATTATTCCTGATTTGAATGGGTCCTATTTCCTTTCGACATTGGTTCCGGATGGTTTTGTTTCCGGGACCTTTGTTCCTGCCGGCTTGGATTCGGCTGGCCTGGATTCAGGTTGCTTGGATTCAGCACCTTTGACGGTTCCACCTGTTTCGGCTTTCGCTTTGCCTTTTCTGCCACTCAGACTGGCTCCAAGCTGATCCAGCACATCATCACTGATATCGTACTTTGGATTGGCATACATCATGGTAAGCGCTCCTCCCTTATCGAAGACCACCGCATAGTTGCTATTCGTGGCTATTTCCTGGATGGCGTTATAGATCTTTTCCTGGATGGGTTTCACCAGTTCCTGCCTTTTTTTGAACAGATCGCCGTCCTTTCCAAACCGTTGACGCTGTAATGCCTTGGCTTCCTTTTCCCGGTCCACGATCTCCTGCTCCTTTTTCTTCTTCATATCTTCCGGAAGCAATACCGATTGTGCCTGGTAATCCTTGTACATCTTATCGATCTCCGCAAATTTGGCTTCGATCTCCTTTTGCCATTGATCGGAAATTTCATCAAGCTGTGCCTGCGCTTCGGTAAATTCAGGAATGTTATCCAGAATATACTGGGTGTCGACGTAAGCGAATTTTTGCGCCTGGATAAGGGTCATGGCCATGAAAAATACCACCCCGGTAAAAAACAGTCTTTTCATATTAACCTCCTGTTATAAAAAATTGGTCATTAGGTCATTAAGTCATTAGGTCATTAAGTCATCAGGTCATTAAGTCATTTCTTCACTTCTCACTTTTACGTCTTACGTCCTACGTCCCACGTTTAATCCAGCGACGAATTGATGGAGAAATGGAACTGCCCGCCATTGGCCCCGGGTACTCCCAGAACCTGATCTATCCCATAACCCCAGTCAAGTCCCAGTAAACCGAACATGGGAAGGAACACCCTTACTCCCATTCCGACGGAACGGTATACGTTGAATGGATTAAAGTTGTTCCAGTATAACCAGTCATTTCCGGCTTCCAGAAAGGCCAGGGCATAAATGGTCGCGTTGGGGTTCAGGGAAATGGGATATCGTAATTCGAGGGTATATTTGGTATATATGGTCCCTCCGATCGTGTTCGGATAACCCGGAGTAAGGGAATTGTTGGCATACCCGCGCATTCCGATCAACTCCCGGCCATCCATATTGTTGTAACCGCTTAATCCGTCGCCTCCCAGATAAAACCTTTCAAATGGCGTTTCTCCAAGGTTTTTATTATAAGCCCCGAGATAGCCGAACTGGATCCGGGGCGACAGAACCAGTTTTTCAACCAGGTTGATGTACCACGCCGCTTTAACCTTGATCTTGTAATATTCCACCCACTTGTACTTTTCCTCAGCTGAAATGGTGTCATAATCGACACTCCCTTTGAAAAGCGAATAAGGGGGTGTCAGCTCAAGGTTCAGTTGAATTTCCGAACCGGTTTTTGGATAAATGGGCGCATCGATTGAATTACGCGACAGGATGATGTTATAGCTAAGTGCATTATATACCCCGTTGCCTCCTCCCCATGGGAAGATCTGGGTGTAATTCTTGGTATTATACCGGTTATAATTGATACTTTGATAAAGTGAAAAATAATTATCCGGCCAGCGCAGCATGGTGGTTAATCCAACAGAAATGCCGTCGATCTTGAAGTAGCCGTATGCCGGGTCATTGGAGGCAAGTCCGTTGGTATATTTCGAATGGAAATATGAGAGGCTGAGCGCCAGTGGTTTCTTTCCGCCGATCCAGGGTTCGGTGAATGAAAAGCTATAGCTGAAATATCCTTTCCCATAGGTCTGGAACCGGAGGCTGAACTTCTGGCCATCGCCCGATGGGACCGGCCGCCATGCTTTCAGATTAAACAGATTCCTGAGGGAGAAATTGTTGAATGATAATCCTACGGTGCCGATGATACGTCCATAACCCCAGCCTCCCGACAATTCAACCTGATCTGCCGAGGTCTCGGTGACATCATATCCGATGTCGACGGTTCCTTCATCCGGATTCGGATTGACGTTGGGATTCAGCTTTTCCGGATCGAAGTATTTCATCTGGGCCAGTTGCCGCTGGGAACGTATCAACAGATCCCGGCTGAACAACTGTCCCGGCCGTGTCTGGATCTCGCGCAGGGCAACATGGTCGTTGGTCTTGGTATTCCCCTTGATGGTCACCTTCCTGACGGTGGCCTGAGGACCTTCATGCATACGGATCTCGAGGTCAATTGAATCGTTCTCTACTTTGACCTCCACGGGCTGCACATCAAAGAAAAGATACCCGTCATCCATGTATAGCGACCGGATGTCGGTACCGTTCGGATTATAGGTCAGGGCCGTTTCAAGGGATTCTTTGTCATAAACATCTCCCTTTTTGATCTTCAGGATGCGATCAAGAAAAACAGAGGTGTATTTGGTATTCCCTACCCAGGTGATATAACGGAAATAATATTTCGGGCCTTCCTCGACCCAGATGTCGATGTTGATGGTGTTATCCGGATTCTTTGAGATGGAATCGCGGATTATCCTGGCATCCCGGTAGCCGAGTGAGTTATATTTGGTGATCAGGTTAATCTTGTCTTCCACATATTCATCTTCAATGAATTTCGAGGACTTGAAGATCCGGATCCGGATATTGTCGGTGGCATGTTCTCCAACTACATTCACTACCTCGACAAAATCCATCTTGGCCATCGTCTCGGTGGATTCAATTACCGTTTTATCCAGATCATTCAGGGGATTGAAAATGCTCTTCTCCTTGGTCTTTTTTAAGGATGCCTTGATGACGTCTTCGCTGAGATTTCGATTCCCATGGATAGTGATCTGATACACCTTGACCCGTTCATTCTTGTCGATGTTGATGATCATTGTTACTTCGTTAACGGAAGAAGTGTCCTTTTTCTGGATGATATCGACGGCCACATTCAGGAATCCTTTATCGGTATAGTATTTCCGGATGATGTTCCGGGTCTTCATGATGAGGTTATCCGTAACATACTCCCCTCTTACAAGCCGGACCTTTTCCCGGATATCATCGGCATCTGATTTTTTTATCCCGTTAAACTGGAACTTGGATAGCCGGGGCCTTTCCTTCAGGTTGATATCCAAAAATATCTGATCTCCCATGATATGCGACACCGAGATCTTCACATCCTCGAATAAGCCCTGATCCCATAATTTTTTGACAGCCATGGTGATCTTATCTCCCGGACTTTTTACTTTATCCCCTACCGTCAGGCCCGATAACATGATCAGGACATTTGCATCAAGGTATTTTACACCCATCACAGTTATACCCCCGATATAATAATCCTTTGGACCATTGTAATCCGTTGCACCTCCTTCGCCTGAAATGACCTGACCGGCGAGCGTGGAAGTCACGAGTAGCGGAATTAATAGTAAAATCGGGCGTAGTCTCATCCGGATCTATTTTCTTCGTTTTCCTTCCATTTCGTTGATCTGTTCGCTGGTAAGTCCGAACCTGCGTTCCCTCTTCTGGTAATCAAGGAGCGCCATGTAGAACTCTTCCCTTCCGAAATCCGGCCATAGGGTCGGTGTGAAATAGAGTTCTGCATAAGCAATCTGCCAAAGTAAAAAGTTACTGATCCGGTATTCCCCGCTGGTCCGGATCAGGAGTTCCGGATCAGGGATTGAGACGGTAGCAAGAGAATTGATAAAAGTATTCAGATCGATCTGACCCGGTTTCAGGGTACCTGCTTCAACCTTGCCCGCAATGTCCCTGGCCGCTTCCACCAATTCCCATCGGGAACTATAACTCAGCGCAAGGATCAGGTTCAGACCTGTGTTCCCGGATGTCTCTTCCAACGCTTTCATCAGCTCGCGGTAACTTTTACGGGGCAGGCTCTTCAGGTCGCCGATGGCCACGAGGCGGATATGATTTTCCATCAGGGTTTTCATCTCACGGTGAAGTGATCTTACCAGGATCTTCATCAGGGAATCGATCTCATATTTAGGACGGTTCCAGTTTTCTGTCGAAAAGGCATACAAGGTCAGGTACCTGATCCCCAGCTCGGCAGCAGCCGTTACGACATTTCTGACTGCATCCACTCCCTTCTCATGGCCCAGGGTGCGCGCAAATCCACGCTGCTTTGCCCAGCGCCCGTTCCCGTCCATGATCACTGCAATGTGAACAGGTAATTTCTTCTTATCGATCTGGTCTTTCAATTCCATGCTTGCAGCCAATTAAAGGCTTACTGGTGTTCAATATCCTTGCACCTCTTGCTCCCGTACAGGTTGAATTTATAGGTCAGCGCCAGCCCGAACAGGCTATACCAGTCCTGGTTTCTTGCATTTCCCCGCTGCATTCCGGGCTGATGGTTCATCGACGGATCCGACAGGTATTGCTCCGGATTGTTGGGATCAATTTCAGGACCATCCAGGTAATAGGTTGTGCTGACATCATCCAGGTAATCGGTGAAAGTTTTATGTATCTCCCAGAAAACCTGCATCCCAAGCCTCTGGGCAAGGGAAAATTTAACCCCTAATCCAAACGGCAATCCAAAGCCTACTGGGGAATAAGGGGTCCTTCCGTCATAAGAGATGTTCTGACCTTCTGTTCCAAGCTTCCTTAGAGTGTTTCCGTCAGCCTTGGGCTCAAAGAAAAACAGGCTCACCCCGCCAAAGATATAGGGAGTGATCCAGTTCCTTTTACTCCCGGTGAAATAAGGGAAAAAATTAAATTCGGCGACGGCTGAGATATCTGTAACGGAACTGGTAAAAGTCAGATTCCGGCCTGGCAGATAACTGGTCTGCTCGGAATTTCCTGCAACTTCGCCCCGGGTTGCACTAAGCTTTACCGACCACCGGGTGTCAAAGTCGTAACGGGTGAGTACTCCGAAAGCAAACTTGGTATTCAGAAAATGCTTCCCCGGATTCAGATCACCCAGATAATAGCATCCACCTGCAACTATGCCTACTTCAAGCTCCTGGGCCTGCGACCGGGCTCCACAGAAGAAAAAAAACAAGCCCAGGAACAAGGCACAGATCCTGAGAGAAAAGGCTGCAGAAGCTCTGTTCATTCCTTCAATAATTCGATGTGGTATGGCAAATTGTTTTTAAACAACAATAACTAACGTTAGAAAGGTCAATTTATTTGAAATGCCGGTTGATTGGCAGCTATTTTTTTTATCAGTTTCTGATATCCAGTCCCCAGTTCAATTTTTCCCTCATGGTGGAAAAAAAATTCTTCTCGTTCAGACGGAGCAGGTTGATGGTAAAACCGGCTTTCCGGATGATCAGCTCCACGCGGTTATTAACACGCACCATACGGGAGTCGAGGCTGACCAGATAATCGTCGCCTTTCCCCTCCACCCTGATACGGATGATGCTGTCATCGCGCAGGACAATTGGCCGGACGGTAAGGTTATGACTGGCGATCGGTGTGATGACCATGGTCTCGGAATCAGGAGTAATGATTGGTCCGGTACAGCTGAGCGAATATGCCGTTGATCCGGTAGGGGTTGAAACGATGAGTCCATCAGCCCAGTAAGCGTTAAGAAACTCTCCGTTGATCCAGGTCTTGATGGTCAGCATCGACATTGCGTCACTTTTATTTACCGTCAGGTCATTCATCGCAAAATTGAACTCACCGAACAGATCGCCTGGTGTCTCCAGCATCAGCAGTGTACGGCGCTCGAGGACATACTTCTTTTCTTGAATGGCATCGATGGCTGAGCCGATCTCTTCTTTCGAAATGCTCGATAAAAAACCCAGATGGCCCAGGTTGATCCCGGCCATCGGGATGCCCGAATCACCGACCAGGGCAACGGCATCAAGCATGGTTCCGTCGCCCCCGATGGAAATAAGAAAATCGACCTTACCCCGGATCTCCGACTTTGAAGTATAGAGATGCGGATCATGCCGGAACTCACCCTTTCCAGCCAGGTTCTCGAAGAAAGGCCGGTAAATAAAAATTTTATCGTAATCCAGGGAAAATTTGCTGAATAGTTCCCTGATGTAAGGAAGAGTATTTTCTGCAACCGTCTTGCCGAAAAGGGCGATTCTCATGGGGGTGGTAGTGGTTTTCCGGATTCAGGGTGCAAAGATACTCGAATTTTTCATTCCCAAACAGGGTAAGCCGGACAGAAACAGCAGCCGGGAATAACCGTTAACTGTTCAGATATTCAGATAATTCATCAACGAATCGAAACGTTCACGGAGATCCTCCTGATAGGCGTCCTCTGCCGACCAGGAAGCCTTCACGATATAGTTGTATCGGAAAAAAGTTTGCAGAACGGGACCGATATCAATGCGGTTAATTTTCAGTGCTACTTCCAGCTTGGTTGAATTGGGATGGGATGTAATATACATGCTCAGCACCTTTGCATCATTCGATTCGACGATCTGTGCAATCTCCGAAAGGACGTAATCATTATCATTGATCTCCAGAACGATGATCCCTCCCGGATTATCGATCGAAGACATTGAAGCCAGATGATGGACCAGGTTCGTCATGGTGATCATGCCCAGATAATGGTTTTTTTCATCAAGGACCGGAAGCATGGTCAGCTTGAGGGAAGCAAAGGTTTTCATCACCTCAAACACATGCTGGTCTTCCGTGACATAGGCCCGGCTCAATGAAAGCTTGTAACTCCCGATGGGCTCATCAAGCTCATTCAGGGAAAGTATATCCGTATCGGAGATGACACCCAGGAATTCCACATCATTGACGATGGGAAGGTGTGAAATACGGTATTCTTCCATCTGGGTGATGGCGAAGGCCCCGGTATCAGAGGTTTTCAGGGGTTGTATCGACCCGGTAAGTAATTGTTTAGCGATCATTCAGGATGCTAAGATAGGAATTATAACGCAATGCACTGACTTCCCCCGTATCGATGGCTGCTTTGACCGCACAGCCCGGCTCGTGGGTATGGCTGCAGTTGGCATACTGGCAAAGGGGTAACAGCCGGTCCATCTCCGGAAAGCACCTCGGGATCTCGGGGGTATCAAAATCGATCAGCCCAAATTCCTTGATCCCGGGGGTGTCGATGATAAAACCGCCATTTGAAAGCTCATACATTTCGGCGAAGGTCGTGGTATGGGTGCCTTTCTTATGGGCCTCGGAGATCTCTCCGATCCTTGGATTCAGCCCTGGTTCTATTGCCCTGATCAGGGCTGATTTCCCGGATCCGGAAAGACCTGAGAAAAGGCTGAGCTTCCCTTTGAGCAATTCTTTGATACCCGCCACACCATCCCCCTTCAGGGCTGAAACGCGGTAACAAGGATAGCCTGCCGATTCATAAATGGCAGCCAGGTCATCCAGCTGGGCATTCAACGAATCATCATAAATATCGATCTTGTTGAAAATAAGACTTGCCGGAATAAAATAACCGGTGGCGGTAACGAGGAAGCGGTCAATGAAACCGTTGGAGGTCCTCGGCTGGGCTAGGGTTACGATAAGGTAGGCTTGGTCGAGGTTGGCGGCGATGATATGGGAAACCTTCGACAGCTTCGTTGCCTTCCGGATGATGTAGTTATCTCTTTCAAGGATGCGTGTGATCATTCCCTGTCCATGCCGGACCGGCCATTCAACTTCGACCCGGTCGCCGATGGCCACCGGATTGGTATGCTTGATCCCCCTGATCCTGAACTGACCTTTCAGCTTGCATTCAAGATTGGATGAATCGGGCAGGCGGACCGTTATCCGGCTGCCGGTCGACTTGATGACAATACCTTTCATGGATTGGATGCCGGTTTGCGCCGTCTCCGGCAAAAATACGGAATAATCATGCACCTGGGATCAGAAACAAATTATGCACAGGTCTCTATCCAATCCTTACGACGGTAAGATTGATCACATCTTCACCATCCTTTTCACCCCAACCACACTGCCGCCTGATCGGACTTTAACGATATAAACCCCCGGTTTCCACGACTCCGCCAGAATGGTAAATTTATCAGTCCAAGGTTGCAGACTTTTCCGGTAACATCTGGTTCCGAAAATGTCGAAGACTTCAATTTCGGCGCCTTCGTTATTTCTCCGAAATCTGACATTGATCCGATCATCTGCAGGGTTTGGGTATATGACAAATTCATTCGTTTCTGCCTCCATACCCGGAGCTGAGGTAAAGGTACTGTCGAGATCATAGAAATACTTTACATAACTTGCTCCATAGTCCCGGCTGAAATAAATCCACATCAGGGTATGACCGATGACAACTCCGTTGGTATCATCCGTAACCCTCATCATATAAAATGTACCCGGAACTCTCCCGCCGGTAAAAGTTAAAGCACCATCCATATACCAGTCAAATGAGGCTGTTATATACTTCTGTTCGATTGTTTTTCCATTATCAAAAGTATGGTAAATGTGATAATTATAGTTTGAATCCAACCTGATCATATAAAACTCCCCCGCCTGCGCTCCACGGGTTATCCATGTCATTCCTGAATTGGGAAGCAGCAGGCTGGTATCGATCACGGTAGTGGTATAGGTCTGACCATAATCATTGCTGTACTTTAAGGTTACCACAGGATATTGTGAATTGGCATTTTCAATTGCATAAACTTCACCAGGCTCGGTCCCAACATCCTGTAAAAAATCGGATAAAAAATCCCCGTTCATGAGCTCAAATGTCTGGCCGTTGTCTGTGCTGCGATATAATCTGTTTATCACAGTTGGACCTGCTTTAATGTACAATTCACCTCCAATACATCCACTGGCCCATGCTTCTATATCTAGTGAAGTATGATAGCCGATAAATGACTGCCCATAGTTATCACTGAATTTAATTGTGTCCTCAATTATGGGTAATAAATGTACCGACCCAGGAATTAAATCAGCAACAAGTCCATAGTAGTCATTACAGTATGAACTCTGTATGTGTAGATTCATCCCGTTATCGACAGACCTGAAAATGGCAAATGTTGGATATTCATAAACAGATTTATACCATTGTGTATTGATATAAATTTCTGCCGTATCGGCGCCACGCGATATCTGCGCTTCCGATTCCTTTAATCCACTTACAAAAAATGGGATCAGAAGGAATAAAAATTTAAGCCGGTTCATGGGTGTATTTTTTAAAATCCATTTAAATAATTCTTTCGGAAAAAGAATCATTCCGCTGATATTTTATTGTCTTGTTAAAGGTAATAAAATTTTTCGCCGATTCCTTAGCATATTTGTTTCCGTGATAATTCTGGATAATGTGCCTGAATTGTGTTTCTGCCGAATCATAATTTCCCGTTGTATAGTTTTCGACAGCATCCTGATATTCCTGTCCGCCTTCGCCATCCGGATTGCAATTGCCCGGCGGACACCATGTTGGATTCCAGTCAAACGCACCGGAAGGGAAAAAGATTGACGCTTTACTCAGAGGTCATCGGCAGGATTCGCAGATTGCTGTAATATACTGCAATGGAGTTTACAACAACGTATATACCTTGCCCGGCAGGCATTTCATCTTTCCCTCAAACTCAAGGTTCAGCAGGGAGGCCGATACCCTGCTCATCGGAATTTCCGTTTGCAGGCTGATCTCATCGATCCCCAGGGAACCCTTTTCGTTGAGGAGGGCAACGATCTTTTCTTCTTCCGGCGTCAGCTCAATGAACAGCTTTGGCTGCTGGCAGACCGGCCTGTCAGGATCGGTCTTCCATCCCATCAGGTATTCGATATCTTCCGGCTTCTGGATCAGTGCCGCGCGGTTTGTCCGGATCAGGTAATTGGTCCCTTCCGAATAAATATCTCCGATCCGGCCGGGAACGGAAAAGACATCCCGGTTATAGGAGTTGGCCAGATCGGCGGTGATCAGTGCTCCGCCTTTTACAGCAGCTTCCACGACAACGATGGCGTCACAAAGGCCGGCAATGATGCGGTTTCGCTTTGGAAAATTCTCGCGGTCGGGTTTGCTTTTACTTAAAAATTCTGTCAGCAGGCCACCCTGGGTCAGCATGCGTTCTGCCAGACTGGTATTCAGATATGGATAGATGCGGTCGAGGCCATGACCCAGAATACCTATGGTGCTCAGCCCCGCTTCCAGGGCGGAACGATGGGCACAACTGTCGATCCCGTATGCCAGTCCGCTGACTACGAGGATTTGCTGCTGTGCTAAACCCTCTACCAGTCTTTTGGTCATGGTCCGGCCATATTCGGTCGGATTCCTGGTGCCTACGATCCCGATAACCCTTGCCGGGTTGAGGTCGGCAACGCCCTTGTAAAACAACAGAACAGGGGCATCGAAACATTGCTTGAGACGCAGTGGATATGATTTATCCAGAAAGAACAGGGGCTGTATCCCGTACCGTTCGATGAACAGGACCTCTTTTTCAGCCCTTTTGAGAAGTTCCTTGTCCCCGGTAGCCGAAGTGATCAGCTCACCCAGCCTTTCCAGCTTCCTCAGATGCTGCTTCGGATCCCTGAACACCGCCCCTGCACTGCCACAGATGGAGATCAGCTTCCTTGCCAGCACATCTCCGATCCCGGGCACCAGCGTCAGCGCGATCTGGTAAAACAACTCTGGATAATCTTTCATCTGTCTCCCCCGGTTAAAAAAAGCGTCGGTCTGGCAATTGCAACGCGACTGCCGACCCCGGTCGACCTTGCGATCGCAACGTGGCTGCGTCTCGGGCCATTCGGTCGGTCTTGCCTTTTGCACCGCGACTGCGTCTCGGGCCACATTCCCGCAAATACCAAGATTGCAAATGACAAGGCCCTCGCCAAGGTCGCTTTTGCAAAAGTCAGACACTCCCTCACTTCATCACTTTATCACTTTTCTATTTTCCTGCTTAATCGGGTGACTGTTCAAAAAGTGATAGGGTTGTGAATAACTTTTTCAAACCTTCCGGATAAATTGAATGTATCTTTGATTTAAGGTAAAAGATTCTTTTTCAGGAACATGAAGAAAATCCTGGTTTGTCCCCTCGATTGGGGCATCGGACATGCTACCCGGTGTGTGCCGGTGATCCGTAAGCTTCTGGAAACAGGCGCAGAGGTGATCATTGCCGCCGATAACCGTCCATTTGATTTCCTCCATAAGGAGTTTCCTTCCCTTCAGATGATCCGGTTTGCCGGATTGAGGATCCATTACCCGAAAAACTCCGGGATGGCGTTGAAAACGCTACAGCTTGCTCCCGGGTTCATGCTGAGTTTCCGGCAGGAACACCGCCGTCTTCTGAAGATTGCCGGAGAAACAGGAGTGGATATGATCGTCTCCGACAACCGTTATGGTTGCTGGCATCCGTATAAGCCATCCATTCTGATCACACACCAGCTGGAATTCCAGGTTCCACCTTCCCTCAGATATTTCAAGGGAATATTCCGCCGGGTGAACTATTATTATATCCATCATTTCACCGAATGCTGGATCCCCGATTTCGAAATTCACCGGGGTATCGCCGGCGACCTTTCCCATCCTGGATCTCTGCCCTCGAATGCCCGTTATATAGGAATACTTTCCCGTTTTTCACATGACCTCACCGTTGCCCCAGACGTCAGCCGGCCTGTTTACGATCTCATGGTCATGCTGTCAGGACCGGAACCACAGCGTTCCATCCTCGAAAGGAAGATCATGGGTCAGCTGCAAAACATCAACCTGCAAACGATCCTGGTCCGCGGAGTCCCCGAATCGGAAGAGGATTATATCGTGGATGATCATATTCATATTTTCTCGCATCTCGACACAGCTTCCATGCAGGAATATATGCGGCAATCTGCTTGTATCGTCGGCCGCAGCGGGTATTCAACCATTATGGATGTCATAACCCTGGGGAAACCGGCGATTTTTATTCCAACACCCGGTCAGGCCGAGCAGGAATATCTTGCCCGGTATCTGATGGAGAAAAAGATCTATTTCTCCATGCCACAGAAGACCTTCGATTTGATTTATGCACTGGAACTTTCCAAGAATTTTCCCGGGATGGTCATCCGGAACGACCTTACCGCGCTGGAAGAACGGATCAGGGCACTTCTGGCTTAGCCGGCAGCTTCTTTGCACGCAAAACTAAAACAATACCGGCGATCACGAATGGGATCGACAGCAGTTGTCCCATGTTCAGGGTCATACCCCGCTCAAAGCTTACCTGCGGAACTTTAAGGAATTCGATGAAGAACCGTATGCCGAAGACAAGGATGAGAAACATCCCAAAAAGAAAGCCGGAGGCAGGTTTTCCATTTTTATGATAATAATGCCAGAGGAGGTACAGAAAAATGGCAAAGTAGCTGAGTGCCTCATAGATCTGGGTCGGATGCCTGGGCTCAAGCGCTTCAGCCGGGATATTTGACCGGACAAAATAGAATCCCCAGGGCATGGCCGTCACATTTCCATATATCTCGGAATTCATAAGGTTCCCCATCCGGATACAAAACCCGCTCAGCGCAACAACGATCACGATACGGTCGATGACCCAGAGAAAGGGTTTCTTCTTGATGTAGGAAAAGATAACAAGGGTCAGAATGATGCCGATGGCCGCTCCGTGGCTGGCAAGGCCACCTTCCCATATCTCGAGGATCTTGACCGGATGTGACAGGTACCATTTGGGCTCATAGAAGAGGACATGACCGAGCCGTGCACCCACGACAGTGCCGATGATCATGTAAGTAGTCAATGAATCGAGCAGCTTGATAGGGATGCCTTCCTTTCTGAAAATCTGTTGCATGATGATGTAACCGAAAACAAAGGAGGAAGCAAACAGCAATCCATACCAGCGGACGGCGAAATTCGCGATGCTGAATATTTCGGGACTGGGATTCCAGGTTATGAACAGGGGAGGCATGGTTAGATGGCTAACTGGTCATTAAGTCATTAGGAAATTAGGTCATTAAGTCATCAGGAAATTAGGTCATTAGCCGTGATAAATGGCAAAGGGTCTGATGACCTGATGTCCAATAAAAATTATTAATAGGTTTTCAGTTTCATATTGAACAAAGTATCCAGCTTGGCGGCAAGCTGCTTCTGATGGTTATCGCCGGCAACCATGGAGCAACGGCGGATCATTCCAAGGCATGTCTGAATGTCCTGCTCAAAATATTGACGGTCCTGCGAAGCATAGGAGTTATAATATGAAAGATTCTGGCTGTATATCTCAGCAACGCGTTCGACCAGCTTATTGGCCTTATCGATGGCCCCTGCCTTGTAATAGATATCTGCATAGGGCAGCATATACATGTCAAATGGAACCTTGGAGTCGGGGAAGTACTTGAAAAAGGTATCGAGCAGCTCGACGGCTTCTTTTTTCTTTCCCATGGAAACAAGCGCCTGCGCCGTCCTCATGAAATTGGTCTTCGGCCGGAGCGTGTTGTTCATGCTTTCCGGGTCGACATAGACATGAGGATCGTTCAGATTGCCCCACTTGCACCGGTTCATCAGGATGTCGTAAGAAGTCAGCGGATCCACACCGCCCAGACCGGGGATATAATCTTCCCTTCCTGCCTTGACAGGCATGAACTTATAAACCCAGCCCTGTACCAGACAGAAGGAATCGACATTGAAGAAATGGCTGACGCTGGAGGGAGCAGCAAAATAGATGGGGCGTTTCCATCCAGTCGTGGCCACCACATCCAGAAGCATCAGATCGTTCTTGTACAGCTGGTTCGTCTTGATGGTCCAGCAGACCGAATCCACCATCTTCCCTGCCAGGTATTTCGGCACGATGCCGTATTTTATACAGGCAGCCGAATCGACCGTGATCTTCACCTTCTTGGATGGGAAATATTTGATCTTCTCGCCACTCTGTAATGTCAGAAAAGTCTGAGGATTATCGCTCCGGATAAAATCAATCAGGTCTTTCAGCTCAACATACCCTTTGATGCCAATGTCATAGTACGGAACAATGTCGTTGGTTCCCGGACGATACTGATCCTGGCTCAGGGTAAAGGGTAACGGATCCGAGTCATAGGTTTTACGGTACATTTGGTCAATGTACCATGCACCGGAAGCGAGCATGTTGTTGACCACCCGCACATCGGTCCTGATGCCCTCCACCTCCTGATCATACCACAAAGGGAAAGTATCATTATCGCCATTGGTGATCAGTATCCCGTTCTTATCACATGAGTTCAAGTAATTTGCGGCAAAATCACGACAGGAATATTTTCCGCTGCGGTCGTGATCATCCCAGTTCTGCTGTGCCATCAGACCCGGAACAAGGATGAGCGTAATCAGGGTCACCCCGATGATGGACAGGTTTTCTTTCATCTTCTTCTTCACCAGTTCGATGAGATAGACCACCCCCAGTCCGATCCAGATGGCGAAGGCATAAGTGGATCCGCAGTAGGAATAATCACGCTCCCTGGGTTCGAAGGGTTTCTGGTTCAGGTAGATTACAATGGCCAGGCCGGTAAGCAGAAAAAGCAGGGCGATCACGAGGGTGCCGCGGTATTCCCGTTTGGCCTGGTAGAAAAATCCGAGCAGACCCAGCAGTAATGGCAACATGAAATAGACATTCTTTCCCCTGTTCAGCTTGCTGTCGGGAAGGTCTGTTTGCGGATGCCCCAGCCGCCATTTATCGATGAATGGAATGCCGGTGATCCAGTTTCCGTCCTCCTTACCGCCAAACCCCTGAACATCATTCTGCCGTCCGGAAAAGTTCCACATGAAATAACGGAGATACATCCAGCCTACCTGATAGCTGAAGAAGAACTTCAGATTCTCCCCGAAGGTTGGTTTGTTAAGGGTCTTTGTATTCCCCTCCTGATCGGAAATGGTGATGGGAATCCCTTCCCCGCCCCACCGTTTATAATAATCGGCAGAACCCTTCCGTTCGTTGCTCCACATGCGCGGGAAAATGGTCGTGAACCGGGGATCATAGACAGGAACCGTTCCTTTGCGGTCATCGATGATCACATATTTGCCGCTTGTAACATCTTTGTGCCATATCGGACTTCCATCCTCATAATCCACAATGGGGGCATTGTAGTACTGACCGTAAAGCAAAGGCCAGGTGCCGTATTGTTCACGGTTCAGCATGGCAACCAGGCTGACAATGTCTTTGGGGGAGTTTTCGTTGATGGGCGTATTGGCATTTGCCCGTATTACCAGCATCATAAAGGTGGAATAGCCCATTAAAAGGAATACAAAGCAAAGGATGATGGTATTGAGCAACGGTTTTGCTTTCATCTTTGTATACCAGAGTCCCCAGATGATCAAACCGATAAGCACAATGAGATAGAAGATGGTACCGGAGTTAAATGGCAAGCCGAAACTGTTGACAAAGAGCAGCTCAAAACGGTCGGCCAGCTCCGGGATCCATGGGATCACGAAATACATGACAAAGGCGAGAATGATGATGGAGATCACGAGGGTCAGGAACATGCCCAGCTTGGTCGTCTTATATTTTTTGAAATAAATGACAAATGCCAGCGCCGGGATGGTCAGCAGGTTTAACAGGTGAACGCCGATGGCAAGGCCGATGATGAAAGTGATAAAGATAAGCCACCTGTATGCATGCTTCTGCTCGGCCACCTCTTCCCATTTCAGGATGGCCCAGAAAACGATGGCGGTGAACATGGCCGACATGGCATAGACTTCACCTTCCACGGCCGAAAACCAGAAGGAGTCGGTGAAAGTGAAGGTCAGAGCCCCGACCAGTCCGGCCGAGATGATGGTCCACATCTTTCCGGTGGTCATATCCTCTTCGCGGGGGGCAACAATTTTCCTTGCAAAGATGGTGATGGTCCAGAAAAGGAAAAGGATGGCAAGACCGCTGCACAGCGCCGACATAGCGTTGACCATCATGGCAACTTTGGAAGTGTCGCCAAAGGTAAAAAGGGAAAAGATCCGCCCGATCATCTGCATGGTTGGTGTTCCCGGAGGATGACCGACCTGGAGTTTGTAGGCAGTTGAGATGAATTCACCCGGATCCCACCAACTGACGGTAGGTTCGATGGTCAGTAAAAATATGGTTGAAGCGATGACAAAGGTGATCCAACCGAAAATGTTATTCAGCTTCTGGTATCTCTTCATGGGCTAATGGTTTATCTGAAATGAATGGCACTGCGAAAGTACGAAATTTGCGCAGATTTAAAAATATTCCTACTTTTGCACACCTATTTATACTTCATCCTTCGAATTGACCCATGGTGTAATGGCAGCACTAGAGATTTTGGTTCTCTCGGTCCAGGTTCGAATCCTGGTGGGTCAACAAACTTTTTAATAGAACCATTGATTTTATTAATAAATCAATGGTTTTTTATTTTGTTTGAGTCAAATTCGTTTCAAATATATTTTAAACTTTTTCATTATAAGTTGTATGGCGGCAGAAATGTCGCCTTTTTCTTTTATTATCGGGGGGGGCTAAGGTTGCAACATTTTACGACCGTCTTACCAGTAAGTCCATCAATCGATGGTTAACGAAATAGGTACTTTTCCCAACTTTATAAGCTGTTAGTAGCTTATCCTTTTCCAGTAGTTTGAGATAATTTGAAGCCGTTTCCCGATGAGAGATCCCTTTCCTGACCAGCAATTCGATTTTCAGGTAAGGTAATTCAAACATCAGCTCCAACAGTTCATTTCGTTTCCCGAATTTTTCAAGGGAAGTAAAAACCTGGGGTTCCATCTGTTTTTTTAATGCCAGAATCCCCCGGATCTTGGATATGCTCAATAACGCAGTTTCGTTTATCGCAGTGGTCATAAATAGTATCCAGTCATTCCAGTTTTCTTTTTTCGTAACTTCATTCAATAACTTATAATAATCCTGCTTATGGTCAATGATATAGGAGCTCAGGTACAACACTGGCTGGGTCAGTAATTGCTGATGGATAAGATAGAGGATATTGAGGATCCGGCCGGCTCTTCCGTTGCCATCTGAAAATGGATGAATGCTTTCAAACTGATAATGAATCATTGCAAGTTTGATAAGCGGATCAAAAGGACATAACTCATTCAAATTTATAAACTGCTCCAGGTTTGACATTTTCTTGCGGATCTCTTCTTCGCAACAGGGCGGAGTGTAAATGGTTTCCCCAGTGATCGAATTTTTCAATATCGTTCCGGGTTGAACCCTGATCCCGGATTGATTCTGCTTAATCTTTTGAACAATGGAGACCAGCAGGTTAGTAGTGATCAGATTCTGATTCTCCCTCATCAAATGTAAACCCGACTTAAGGGCATCACGGTATGACAGAACTTCCCTTGCTGCAGCATTGGCACTTTCAATATTCAGTACAGCCTGGTAAAGTTCGTCCTGCGTGGTCACTATGTTTTCTATGGCTGAGCTGTCGCGGCTTTCCTGAATAACAAGGGTGTTGAACAACAGATTCAGCAGGGCTTCTTCTGTCATTGTTTCGCAAAGCCCTTTAAGTTCTGCCAAACTGCGAGAGGCAGTTAATATATGGTTCAGGAGTTTCTCGCGGGTCACTGCATCCAATTCAGGAGGAAGATCAGGAAGGTCGTTATAAGGGATTTTGGGATCAAAGACCATAAATGTCGGATTAAAATGGAATTACCGACATAAAGATAAGCAGGTGTCGGTTCAGGTCAATTTTTACATTTTCATGTCGCACAAAGATAATAAATCCGACATTAAATTACAAATTTCATGTTCCATTCGACATAAATAATGTTTTATGTGGATTTATAAGACATAATTCGACATTAAAAAATTGGATTCAGATACAATTTAGCCGAAGAGTTGCAACTTTGAGCAGAAAGGGGAGCCATAGTAGACAGGAGGTCAAAATCGATCTCCAGTTTTTTTCCGACCTCTGGAAACCCCAGGCGTTTTTTCAATCATACCAGCGATTTGATCCATTCGGGAGTATATCGGAAGTACCTTTGTTTAACCTCTGCAGGCAGGTTAACGTATTTTCCGATGGTCTTCCTGCACAGATCCGATCCGCAATTACACTCCATCACCCAGGCATCTGCCATGATCATGGAATAATCAAAAGTAACCTCCTCGCCGGCTTTAATATCTCTCATGGCGACAAGAAATACATCCCTGACAATTCCCGCATTGGGTTCACAGGAATGATTGGTTCGGACCGCGGGTTCTCTCGCAATGATATATTTGTCGATCCCGATATTGAACAGATGATCCACAACTTCGCCAGGAATGCCGTCGAATTCCGGTATCGTGACAACAGGTCCCGAGAATTCAGTGATAAACTCATCCTTTTTTATGTCCCTGATCGCAAAAATTCCCAAGCCTTTGTTACTTGTTCTCTGGACGGTTACGAGATCTTTCATTTCTAATGGATTAAATTAATACCCGATGAAACTTTTTTCCGCAATCCATCAAAGATACTAAAAGCAAGCGGAAAGTCCAACCCTGAGATCGCCAACGAACGTACCATGTAGCGAGACACGGTGAACGAATACGTCAGACGGCTAACTCAACTTGAAAAAAGTTTTGATGAACTTTTAAAACTCAATGAAAAAAAAGACTTTTATAATTCTTCATTCGATCAATAAGAAAAAGTTTAATGAACGCAAAAAAAATATGGAGCCACCTACCCGATTGGCAATAAGCAATTTATTCATTATAAAAAAGCTTATTATACTTTGTCACTTTCCATATGGTTAACAATTGAGAATTTAATTGAGAATACTCTGGTTTTAAGGTCTTTTGCCAAGACAGAACTGCACAATCATTTTGTAATCGGACAATGTTGCATTTTGATTCGGATATTTCTTTTAATGCATTTCTTTCGCATTTATTTTTATCAAAATGTTGTTCATCATTTATAGTAAAAAGTAATAAAACTCCAAAAATTACTGGTAGATACCATATCTTTTGTTTGCTTGTCAGGTTTTTAAATAAAAATAACGTAGAAATGCCAAACATGAAAATCAGACTTAAGGTAATAGGCATAATTGTGTCATAGCGTATAACATTGGGACGATTGTCTCTATAACCTCCAAAAGGCAATAAAAGAATATAAAGCAACGCAAATATGCCGATCCATTTAAATATATTTAATATTTTTTTTCCTTCTGTTGTTTTATAATTTTTGCTGATGATGAAGTAATTTAAAGCAATAATTAAAAATAAAACCGGAAATCCTAATTTTTTTGTCAGCGGATTATAAATTCCTGCAGGAAGTCTTGAATACAATTCACTTAATGGAATGTTAATATTATTCGAATTATACATTCCGACATAAAGGGAATAAAGAGCGAACATGCTAATTGGCAATAAATAGAACCAATAATTTCCGGGAATCCTAAAAATTGAGGTTAATAATCTTTTGAAAATATCTGGTTGATTTGATTGAATATAATTTTTGTTTATATTACTTAAAAAAAGTAATAGGGTGAATATTAAAACTATCCCCGGATTTAAAGGACCACTCAGACAAATAACTAAAGCAAAAGGAATCCATAGGATATAAATCAATAATTGAGCAGAAGGTCTTTTTTTATGATAATACTGTAAAATAAACGGTGAGAAATACAATAATAACAATGCAATAGGCAAAGCATAAAAAAATGTATAGGTGGGACATTTGTCTATTATTCCCATATAACTTTGGTAACCTTCGGTTTGAAAAAATGGAGTAACCAAAACAGCTGCAACTAAAAAATCTAATTTAAGCAAATTAAAGGTGCCGGTTATTGCCATTGCAAGCAGAATAATTAAAATCAGTTGGATGATGATTTTGGCAATTGCACAAGATAAATAGATACTATCAATCGGCTGTAAATATTTTTGTAAAAACAAAGGGATGATTTCAAAATATTTTTTCATTGTATAATGGCAGAAGAAACGATTTGGATTTGGATATGACTGATTCTTAAAGATGACTCCAATTCCAAAAGGGCTCTCAAGTATTGGTTTAACAGTATATGCAGGTACAATATTCCATGCCATATCCCCATCCAGTGGTTGACTTAAATGTTGGGCAAATGAATAACATAAGTCAGCCAATAATAGCAATAAAAGGATGAAATAGATAATTTTCTTTTTCATGGTTTATCAGTGCATTTTACTTGTTGCTTAAGCGAGTCCGTCTAAAACCTTCCGGACTGATCAACGGGTGTTAAATTTCTATTGCAATATTTACTTTCCCGCCAAGTCCTTTTTCAACAATGTCATATAGAGTTTTTAGATTCATGTTACTTCCATCATTTTCAACTCTAGATATGTAACTTCTTTTCTTAGAGATTACTTTCCCTAATTCCTCTTGAGTCATATTTTTTGATTCTCTTGCATGGCGAATCATTAAACCTATTTTAAACGCTTCAACTTCCCGATCAAGTTCATCTCTACGAGGTGAACCTTTTTTCCCATAGACATTATCTTTTATTTGAGACCAGGTTTTAATCTTGGATTGTTGTTTTTTCATAGTATTCCCTTCCTTTTTTCTTCAAAATATTCCTTTTTTATTTTTTTTGCGAGTTCAATCTCAGTTTTAGGTGTTTTTTGTGACTTCTTTTGAAAACCGTTTAATAGAATTACAAGGTATCCTTCATCAAAAAAGCAAAAGACTCTCCAGATATTAGATCCAAGTGAAATTTTCGTTTCGTATAAACCTTCAGATCCTGTTAGATGTTCGAGGTATTTGGTCGGAATGAGTTGTTGATACTCAATTATTTCAAGAATTTTATAGATTTTATTCTGAACCTTAACAGATTGTTTCCCAAGAAACTCCTCAAAATAATGTTTGTAAGCAACTATCGTTCGAATCTTTTCCAACCCAGATTTATTTTCTGCAAAGGTAACTTAAAAGTTACTAATATGCAAATTTTCTTTTCCTATTTTTTTAATTTAATACCCCATAATGTTTCGCTAACCGCCATTTTAAGTATTATTCAAAAACAGAAATGATGACTGGAAGTCGGGTCATAGCCTAATGAGTTCTCAAAAGAAGTAAAGTTAAAAAAATTAATGGACCGGATTGAAAACGAGATATTTATTGAAACAGGAGATCCTTGCAGTGAATAAGGAAGCTACAGAGCTCCTGCATATACCCGGTTAATCATTTATCGCTATTCCTGGTTTTTTCAAAATATATGCCCCATCCGGTCTACTTCAGCACCATTTTGTATAGCTTCCGTTTTTCATACTCCCCGGTACCCCTGTATAGAAAATAGACCTCGCCTTTAAAAATCTTGATCTTCTCCGGATATTCATAGGGAAGTTCAGCCGAAGGGGTCAGTGTGCCCGTCGACAGATCGATGCTTTTCAGGCGCAAAAAGCCTTTATTAGAGAAAACTGCATAGATCTTTTGAAATACGGCATCCTGTACCAGGGTATGGTTCCAGTTCCAGTCATTGCTGCCTGTGATGCTTCCTGTAAGGGAGGCGAGGAACCCGTCTGGTTTTTCAATATGAAAGCTGATGTTGGTCATTCTTTTAGACCGGCCCTCTTTATCCATAAGCTCGATCCTGTTTCCGCAAAAATTAAAAAAAGCCAGCATGGTGTCGCTTACCCTGAACAACTCTCCGCAACCCTTTTCCCAGTAAAAATGTTTGTATGCCATCGCATCCGCGTCAACTGCCCTTCTTTCATTTTCGTCAATGGGGTCGGGAACGGGACGAAACGTATGATAGTTCACCGCATCGGTATAGTAGGTCTTCATTCCCCTTGAATCCATTCTACTCATGATATTCCGCCTTCCGTCATTCCGTGAATAGTAACCGATGGCGGTCATAAATCCGCGGGGTGAATCTTCCTGGAACCAGAGCCGGTCACCCTGTACGAACCGATATCCCCCGAGGAATTTTTTGATCGTGTCATAAGTGGTCCTGAAAGGAAAGGTCAGCCGGTTTTGCACAGGATCATAAACGGCCTGAAAAGCTTCATCCCGCTTGGTTATGTAATGAATATTCGAAAGCACATCCTTATATAATCCCAGGGCTGGCGAAGATGGGACGGGCGCCACGACCAGGGTGTCTCCATCGGTTGTCATAAGGATAATTTCAGCGCGTTTCAGCTGGTAACGAAACACAATAAGCATGAGGTTATTATCCAGAAAATCAAAATCAAGGACCGAATAATCCTCATCCTTGTATATGATCACAGCAGGCTTATCCGATACGGTGACGGGGTCCAGAATATAGGTTTTGGGTTTCAGATAAAAGGTCCGCGGCTCTCCCTGGATTTCTGAAATTTCAAGGGAAATGCTCTCATACCCGATGCATGAAAAATCCACAATGGCAGGTAACGATCCGATGGACAGGAAAAAAGTTCCATCAGAAGCGGTAACAGCACCCTTCCCTGAATTCCTTACTTTCAGGTGCGCATTCGGAATAGGAGCCCGGGTATTCTGATCCAGCAGGATACCCTTTAGCTCATGGGATTGGGAGAACAGGAGCTGCGGTAAGAAAAGCAGTAAAAAGAACACCCGCCAGGACATAGTGTTTTCGTCAAAGATATAAATTGCCGGAATCACCGGCAAAATTTTTATATATAACTTCCAAATTGCTCTGTATACTAGGGATCCTCATCCGGCTAGTGGTGTTAAGATCAAAATTCATTTCTGAAACATTTTGATAATCGGCATAGAAAAGAAATAAGATGATTATCACAGGCAAGATGGTTCCGGCACAGTCTGAAATGGTCCATTGATAAAGTACCCTATTCAACCGCAATAACCGAGTGCCGTGTCCGGAAAAACAGAGTATTGCCCGAAATGGCCGGTGTAGCCATACAGATGTCTTTCAGTGAATTTTTGGCGATAAGCGTATAAACGGGACCTGCTTTGATCACATAGATATTTCCCTCTTCAGAGGTAAAATAGAGTTTCCCGTCTGCTGCGATACCCGAAGCAGAAAACGCTTCATTCAGGTTCGCTTTGTATTTGATCTCGCCGTTCAGGGCATCAAAGCAGGTAAGCGTGCCGTTCACCTGAAGGTTATAAAGGTAACCCTCGTAAATCAGCGGTGTTTGCATGTAGGCGCCTCCCCGCTTGACGCTCCATACAATGAATCTATTTTTCGTACTGTCGGGAGCCAGGGTGATGTCACCCGCCGCGTCCGGCCTGATCACAAACACCGGGGAGTATTTCCCGTGGGCGCTGTTAAGATAGATCAGGTCATTGGCGATAACCGGGGTTGGGGCAGGTGCATCACCGCCATTGCTCAGTCTCCAGATCTTTTTCCCAGTTTCAAAATCATACCCACATATTTGCCGGTATCCGTTGGCAATCACCTGGGTCCTGCCATCTTTGGAGTAGATTGCCGGGGTGCACCAGGTCGATACCTCATCTTCCCGTGAAGTTCTCCACTTTTCATTGCCGGTGGCAAGATCCAGCGCTGCAATAAACGGACTTCCGGGTATGTCGCCCTGAATGAGGATAACCCCTTCCCAGATCACCGGAGAACTGGCATAGCCCCACTCGATCCCGGAATCGGTATAGGGTCCCGGATTCAGGATCCCCAGGTCCTTTTCCCATTTGAGGTTACCTTGTAAATCATAGCAATAGAGACCTTCGGACCCAAAGTTCACGACAAGGTACCTGCCATCGGTAGCAGGAGTACAGTTGGCTTGTGATGATTTTGTATGCCGCTTTGATTTCGGGATCCCTTTATGGGCTACCTGTTCCCAATTGATCTTTCCCGTGTTTTTATCCAGGCAGAAAACTTTAAACTCATATTCCTTGCTATCATCGGCTTCATCAATATCCCCATAAAGACCAACCTTGAGCGTTTCATCCTTATATTTACTGACAGCCGATGTAACAAACAGGTAATTATCCCAAGCGACCGGGCAGGAATGCCCCAGCCCGGGAATCGGTGTTTTCCATTTAATATTTCTTGTGCTGTCGACACTCCATGAAGCGGGTGTTACGGCTCCGGCAATATAGCCGCGGCCCCGTGGGCCACGAAAACCGGGCCATTGCTTTTCGTATACGGGCTGAGCACTGAGAGGAGGAAGTAAACACAGGAAAAGTATTCCCGGTATCAGCAACCGTAATAGCTTTGTGAGCATGAATCTTAGTGTTGTATGAATTGCAAATTTAAGATTCTTATGGATGAAGAAATGTTTAATATCTTTGAAAAATCATCATACCCACTAAAACGCAATTCTTTTATATTGCCGGGGGCAAATTGCATCCATACCTGGTAGGGCCCTTCATATCCAGGATACAAAAGGAGAACGGTAAAAAAGCGGAATCTATGGAACAGTGGTACGAACGGTTATTCTCGAATTACAGCAGGAAGTATGACAACGAAACCTTTACCCGGGGGACCGAAGGGGAGTGTGATTTTATCGAGAAGGAAGCCGGTTTCAATAAAAGCCTGCGGATCCTCGATGTCGGTTGCGGGACCGGAAGGCATTCTATCGAACTGGCAAAACGGGGATACAAGGTCACCGGCATCGATCTTTCGGAATCGATGCTGGCCCGCGCCAGGGAAAAGGCGCAGATGAACCATTTGAATATAGACTTCCGGAGGCAGGATGCAAGGTTGCTAACCTTTAGCAGGGAGTTTGACCTGGCGATCATGCTTTGCGAGGGCGGTTTCCCTCTGATGGAAACGGATGAGATGAATTTTGAGATCCTGAAGGGTGCGGCGACTGCCCTGAGAGAAGGGGGAAAATTCATCTTTACGACCCTGAACGGCCTCTTCCCCCTGTTCCATTCCGTTAAGGATTTTCTGGCGGCATCCTCCGGTGCTGATGCCGCATCCTATGGCGAAAACACTTTCGACCTGATGACCTTCCGGGACCACAGCAAGACAACCCTGACGGATGACGACGGGAACCGGATGGAACTGGATTGCAATGAAAGATACTATGTACCTTCGGAGATCACCTGGCAGCTGAAGTCGCTCGGTTTCAAAACGGTCAGCATCCACGGGGCGAAACTGGGGGCGTTCAGCCGGCAGGATACGTTGAAGACCGATGATTTTGAAATGCTGGTGATTGCTGAAAAATAAAACAGTTTCACTCCCCCTTCACCTTCAACCTCAATATATTCCTCCCGTTCTCATAGTCATAATCCACCGTCTCGCATCGGGCTTTGATCAATTTCAATGCAATGTCATCTTCCGTCACCCCTTCCTCCAGCGGATTCACCGGAACCCCTGCACTTTCACACATCATTTCGAGTGTGCCATCCTTTTCCGAATAAGAAAGATTCAGCTGAATATCGGAGAAATCGGTCTGAAGGGTCAAAATCTCTTCGGCGATATGCTGCACATACCCAGTGACCTTCTTCGACACCACATGCTTTTCACAAAAGGTCCCCATCTCCCCCTGGAGGGCATACAGGTCATAATCCCTGCTTGATATATGATAACTGAAACTCCGGATCCGGTTAATGAAGGCTTTGGTCTTTTCCTTCTGCGGATTGTCGAATATCTGCTGCGGGGAACCCTCTTCATAGATCAATCCCTCATCCATGTAGAATACCCGGTTGGATATGTTCCGGGCAAATTCCATCTCGTGGGTGACAATGACCATGGTCATGCCTTCCCTTGAAAGTCGCCTGATCACGGCCAGCACTTCACTTACCATGGTCGGATCAAGTGCCGAAGTGGGTTCATCGAAAAGCAGAACTTCCGGATCCATGGCCATGCAACGGGCAATGGCAACCCGTTGCTTCTGTCCTCCGGAAAGCTCGTCCGGGAAGCTGTGGACCTTCTCGGCCAGACCGACCAGCTTCAGCAGCCTCATGGCTTTTTCATTTGCTTCCTTCCTGGTCTTCCCGAGTAATTTAACCGGACCAATGGTCAGGTTTCCCAGGGTAGTAAGATGAGCATACAAGTTGAAAGACTGAAAGACCATCCCCATCCTCTGCCGGAGCCCGGGAACGTTGGTATTCTTATCAAGCAAAGGAATGTCATCAATGAAAATACTGCCGCCGGTCGGCATCTCAAGCAGATTCAGACAGCGGAGGAAGGTGCTTTTACCGGTCCCTGAAGGGCCTATGATGGAGATGACCTCTCCTTTACGGATATCAATGGTGATATCCTTCAGAACCACCAACTCACCAAAATGCATCGAAAGATTTCTTACCCTGATCATTGGTTGCCCTCCTTTATTTTTTTGATACGTTTTCTTTTCGGATCGACCGAGACCTCAATAAATCCCAAAGCCCAGGTCAACAGCCATGCGATCAGGAAATACAACACGGCAACCATGATCAATGGAAAAAATGCATCGAAAGTGCGGCTGCGTATAATATCGCTGGCTTTGGTCAGATCCTGGACCGCGATATACCCGACGATGGATGTCATCTTGATCAGCGAGATGAACTCCCCTTTGTAAACAGGAAGGATATGGCGTAACGCCTGCGGAAGAATGATGTAAAGGAAAGTCTGGATCTTCGTGAAGCCCCCGGCAATGGCGGCTTCTTTCTGACCCTTGTCGATGCTCTCGATCGAGGTCCTGAACATCTCGGAAACATAGGCGCCGAAGTTCAGACCGAAAGCGATCACGGCAACGAAGACCGGACTGATATTCACCGAGGCAAAAACCACATAATAAATGATCATCAGCAATACCAGCACCGGTGTTCCCCTCAAAACAGAAATGTACCCCTTCGCCGTTCCGGAAAGGATCTTTCTTTTTGACATCCTCATATAACAGACCAGACCGCCGATGACCGTTCCAAACAGGGCTGCGAGAATGGAAATGAGTATGGTGACCTTTAACCCCTCGACGATATGAAGGTACCTTTTCTCATAAATGATGTTGTTGTAAAAACTGTTGGAAATTTTTTTCCAGATAGTGATGCCTGCGGATTCATATTCCTTGCCGTCATAAGTTGCCAGGTTCTTTTTCTGTGTGATGACCGCTGTCCTGAATTCGGCGTAAGGGTCGGAAAAATCCACCTGTTTTTTCCGCTCTTCACTGATCGCAATTCCATCGGCGATCATTTCCACTTTACCTGCTGCAAGCGCTGACACCAGGGAAGGGAATTCCATCATCACGATCTCCAGCCGGTATTTCTCATGTTCGGCAAACTTCTGGAGCATCTCGATATCAAATCCCACATATTTCCCTTCCATGATAGCGACATACGGAAGGTCATCCACCGAGACCCCGACCACCAGTTTCCTGCCCGAGCCCGGATCCCTGAATGGAGGCATCACCGCTTTTTCCGGGTCATCCACGAACCAGCGCTTGTAAAGGGTATCATAGGTGCCATCCTTCCGGATTGTCTGCAGATAATCGTTGAATTGTTTCCGTAGCTCCGGCTCACTTTTCTCGAAGCCGATACCCAATGGCATGTTCAGAATATTCTCGGTCAGGATACCCAGATCGGGATTGTGCTTGATAAGGAGCTTCGCGGTCACCAGATCAACCATCGCCGCATCAACCTTGCCGCTCCTTACCGACATCACCATATCGGGGGTGCTTTCATACCGGAAGATCTCTGCCTGGGGATATTTTTTGGAAACAAAGGAATCATGCACGGTCCCGGTGAAAACACCGATCTTTTTATCGGCCAGGTCATCCGGTCCGGCAAGCCCTGTAGGAACTTTACGCTCAATATTCTTTTTCTTCGCGAGCAGACTTACACCCGATTCAAAATATGGATCTGAAAAATCGATCTGTTTTTTCCGTTCTTCTGTGATCATCATTGAACTTGTGATCATATCGATCTTCTTTGTAGAGATGGAAGCAATCAAACTTCCGAACTGAAGATCGACCGGAACAAACTCCTTTCCGAGCCAGGCGCAAAAGCGTTTCGCGACTTCTATGTCAAAACCAATCAGTTGACCTCCCTGCATGGCGATAGAGGGTAAGCCCAGGTCGCTGACCACACCGACATTCAGAGTGCCTTGTGTTGTATTGGCTTTGATCTCAGGCATTTCCGCAAGTCCTTTCGTCATCCAGCGATCGATCATATCGTCATAAATCCCGTTCGCCCTGATCTCCTTGAGGTAAACATTGAACTGCTCCCGCAATGCCCCATTCTCCTTGTTGAAACCGGCTCCGATAGGAACAACAAAAACACTTTCGGTCAAGACGCCCAGTTCCTGGTATGTTTTCTGGACATGCTGTACTGCCGAATAGTCGATAAATGCCACATCCACTTTCTCCGAATTCAGGGCAAACAGCATATCGGATATATTCTGGAACTGCAGGATCTCTGCCTGTGGAAAATGTTTGATTGCATAAGCATCATGAACGCTGCCCATCAGGACCCCTATCCGCTTTTTCCTCACATCATTGATGGACTTTAATTTCGAACCGGATCTTTCCGGAGCCGTTACGCGGTGATCTTTTACTACGGCTGCAATACCACTTGGATAGTAACATTGGGAGAACAGCACTTTCTTAGCCCTTTCCTCAGTGATCGATAAGCCGGCACCGATCATGTCAACCTTTCCTGAAATCAGGGCCGGAAGCATGGCCCCGAATTCCATATCGTCGATCTCAAGCCGTTTTCCCAGTTTCTTAGCGACATAGGAAGCGAACTCGATATCAAAGCCAACGATATTTTTATTGGCATCATAAAATGACATCGGCTCTGTAACTGCCGCCGTGCCAAACCGAAGCACGCTGTCCGTATCGCTGAACCGGATCACTGGCATGGCTGCCGGATTTCCCTTGTCGGGGAACCACCGCCTGAGCATGTCATCATAGGTGCCTTCTGACTTTAATCCTGCCAGGACTTCATCCATGGCATTTTTCAGTTTCATATTGGAAAGCTGCACGGCAAATCCATACTGGTCATTAAAAAGCAATTCAGGCAGTATAAGGAGGCCGTCATTTTTGGCTACAATATTTTTCAGGACGGGCTTATCAAAAACGGCGGCATCGGCTTTCCCGTCCTTCACGGCGACGGCACAATCGAGAATCGTGTTATAATATTCGATTTTGGCATCGGGGAATTTTTTCAACACAAACTGGTCGGCGACAGTGCCGGTTGGGACAGCAAAGGTCTTTCCGCCTTTCAGCATCGCAAGACTGATGATTTGAGTTTCTTTACGGCCGCAACCGTCGAGAGCAAGGATAGCACAAAGAATCAGGAAAGTCAGGTAGTGCTGGATATAGGTCTTTGGGCAAAAATACTTCATATTCCAAGGGATTAAAAAAAACGATCAGCTAATACCGGTGTACCGGTAATACTTTGCAATAGTAATAAATAACGGCGTATTGTACGGAGCGAAACTCGAGGAAAAATTCAAAAAAAGATGAAGTCTGATCAGCGATTAATGGATGAAGATCTTTTTCTGCAGTTTTGCAAAAAATCACCTGCCTCCCTGGAGCACGGTCGTTCCCCAAACGGTCAGCTTTTTTCCGGCCGGGATGGTCAGGTTGCTGCCGCTTTGTAGCAGCAGGTCGTGGCAAACAGTCCCGATGGTTTTTGTGATAACGGGTTTGTTCGTCACATTCGGGATGACGACATTCTTCAGGGATGTGGGTGCCACTGCCGGATTCCAGTTACCGGCTTTTTCCCAATCGGTATCCTGGTTCCCAGTCCAGGTAACAGTGGAAAAAACGGAGGGCTCTTCTGTCCAGATCTCCATCGCCGGATCGCCGAAGGCATTACAGCAATAATGACACCAGCGCTGGGCGCCGGGCTCAAATTCCCCGGGGGCGGTGACCCATGGCGCGGTTTTGATCTTCGAGATCATATGGGCATCACCGAAATGATGGTCAGGCGTAGTATCGTTGTAAAGGACGCTCACGAATTCACGTTCCAGATGTTCGGAAGGTCCGTCGGATGTTCCCTGGTTAAACCAGCCGTATCGTGAGTTAAATACCCCTCCCGCCAGAAAGTTGTCGATGGTAACCGCCTTAACGGCAATACATCCGCTCTGGTCAAACGCCCCGCAATAACATCCCTGGGTGTATAAAAGCTGGTAATTGTGATCGATGCCGTTGACCAGGGAAAAATTCACATTGGTAATATCCGACGTGGAAAGACGCATCATATAATTAGTATTGGCATGTCCGACGTGATGAATGAAGGTCTTACCCTGGTTGATCTTTGCCAGCAAGAGGCTTTTGCTCCACGACCAGACGGAACCTCCCGGAGTGAGTGAATCGTAAAGCTTTTCAATCGTATTGGTTGCAGAAGGGATTCCGTGCGTAAAATAACCGTTGTCGCTATGGTCGTTGATCAGGAGATCCATGTATACACCACCGAATGTCACTGGGTCATCATATAAATACTCAGCGGCCAGGAATGGTTTTTTCAACTCCTCCAGCACCGGATTGGTCTGATAGGAAACGATCTTATGGATCAGGTTCCGGAGTTCAGCTGTGTCGGCCACCGTGAACCGGGCGACAGAGACTTCAGGCAATAAATCGGCGTTGTCGGCAACCTCACCGTAAATATGATTCCCGTTTGCATCGTAATTCCCGTCCATGCCCGAAAAATAGAGATCGGCCGGGATGTTCGAGTCAACATACGCCTGTGATGATTGCACGTAACAATAGAATCCACGGTATGGGACAAGCGGCGTATTTCCTGCCAGCAGAACATACTCAATGCCGTTGTTCTGATACTGTCCCTTAATGTAATTCCTGATCTTCTCGGGAAGATCCCATCCCGTTCCGGAGGAGGAGATGGATTCAACAGTGACGATCTGTGTCGTCAGCCCCTGGTCGCTGTGCATGTTGACCAAAGCCTGAAATTCATTCAGGAATACAGCCGGAGTGATGATCAGGTACTCATAATCCGTGCCGGATGATTTCTGCTGAGGATATTGTTGCATCATCTCCGGATTCTGGGCAAAATACCGTACCCGTTGAAGCGCGCTTACCGAGGCGGTCAGATTCTGCAATGCGGCCTGTGACCCGGGATCGGGATGGGTCGAAATTCGGATCGTTACTTTCCGGAAATAGCTGACGGTCCCATTTACCGGATTATACCGTAACGGGGTAAAGGTTGAAAGGGCAAAGGTGAAACCGTTCAGGTACTGGGTCAGCAGGTGACCGGCAGCGCTGGCCGGATAAATCCCGTTAAGGTTATAAACCTGATCTTTCCTGAAAAATTCACCCGTCTGAGGCGCTGAGAGGGGTTGAGCGGGCTGGCAGGGTAAAAGGTTGAAGATTCCTGGTATGACCGTCTCATCTTCACCAAAAACAGAAAGGGAATCGGCCGATTCCCCGGGAGGCAGCATCAGGATGACTTCCCGGTAAGGCAGGAGCGGTTCGCCGGTCAGCCCCGACAATCCTGTGTTTGGGAAAGATATGGTCTGATAGGTCCCGGTGGAGATGATGGTGAAGTGATCGAAGAAAAATGTCTTTTCAACGTTCCCGGCCGAAAGGAAAAGTGCAAAAATATTCAGGAAAATGAACAGAGACGGTTTTTTCATTTTTATTTTTTTGAGTACTCGCGATCCAAACGGAACGATACCGAAACTTCAAAGCGATTAAGTAGCAGTTCGGAATAACGCGTTATTTCGCCCATAATTGCAAGTCGATTCATTGCTGAAACAGGTTTGTTTGAACCTCAAAACTACTCAAAATTATGAAATGGATTTTAAATAATTCTGACGGAATTTGGTTTTTGAGTACATCGAAATATGTACCTAATCTATCGGTGGGATTCCAAGTTGCTTGCAGATATCATTACAAAAATCGTCGTTAATCTCAGTGTGACGGGGAATTGTGGTTCTTTTTCCTGTTGCCAGGTTAATAAATACAGGATGTTTACGCCCTTCCCTGTATAGAACACAATTATTTTGAGTAAGGTACTTAAGAAATTTTGATCTTTTCATTAACCCAGGACTTTTCGTTTTATTGTACGGATTCCCTGGTTAAATTGAATATCATCTTCTTTTTTCATCTCCAGTACTTCACGGAGTGCATCGGCAAGGTTACATTTTAATTCATCAATGTTACCACCCTGAGATCTTGCCTCCGGATGTTCCTGGACATGTCCGTAATACATTCCGTCCCTTGATTTTTTGATTATTGCAGTATATTGATTTTTAGTCGTCATGCTTTTTTTTACAAAGATAAGCCAAAAGTAATAGAAAATGAAGACAGGAAATATTGTAATCCCGCTTTATGATAAACCATGTACAACAAAAAGATCCCGAAGAATGAAAGCCTTTTTAGCGAATATCATCCCACCATTCAAAGACTATCCATTTTGTCATATTTCTGATGAACGGTTTATCAATTCTTGACAATCTTGGCAATCTGCGATCTTTCGTCCGATCTTACCTGGATTATATAAATTCCTGTGGGTTGACCCGAAAGGGTAAATGCGTGCTTATATACCTGGGGCAGGAGCTTTTGCAGAATGGCCTTCCCATTCATGTTATAGATGTTGACAATCATCATCCGGGAGGGATCAGGTTGGGTCAGCTCAAGGATAACCAGATCGGTGGTCGGGTTTGGATATATTTTAATAAACTGGGATTCCAGCGGGGGATCCAGCGACAGAAGCTGGATATCAGCATTGTCCGGATTCAGGACAAGCGGATTCAGCAGTGTGTTACAGAATCCACCGGTCGTTGTGATCTTTGCAAGCAAATATCCTCCGGAATAAACCTTCACGCCGGGAAGCAGCGAAATTTTTTCTCCGGCGATGAGGGTTACATTTCCGCCACTTTCAACAACAAAGGTGGTTCCGCTGCCTGCAACGGTAAGCACGTGAATGGCGTCATAGCAGTTGGATACGCCGTTGGGTATGGTGATATTCACCAGCTCCTGGTTCGATGGAACAGAAGCGCTCTTTAATCCTGTAAAGGAGCTAAAGGTGGCGATCCCGTTAGCAGTCAGCTGATGGGTGCCTGCATTGGTCAGCGAATAAGTGATCCAGGGTAACGGGTCTACCCTGGTACATGAGATCAGACTTTCGGTTCCGGTCACATCCGCAGCAACATACTGGAAAGTGGCATTGCAGGTAAAAGCGGTAATGCCCGACTTGGTGATGGTCCAGTAACGGGTAAGATAATTACCCGTGATGGTATCATTGGGATATTTGTCATTTACCAGGCTCACCCCTGCATAATTCCCTGCGGCAAAAGTCCCGGAAAGGAAAACAAGCGTTACAGGAGAATATTCAGAGGTTCCCGTTGCATCTCCGACGGGATAGGTGAAGCTGCCTGTAAAGGATGTAGGAAATTCTTTTCGCAATTCACCTGAACCGGTTACAACGATCATGGCTGATGCCGATGGGGTTCCTGCAATGATTGCCGAAGGACCCAGGTTCAGGTTGTAACTGGCAACGGTAACCTTCCCGCTCATAAGGGTCAGCGTTCCATTCACCCCGGTATTCCCTCCAAGGGTCACTCCGCTGGCATTGTTCACAGATAGTGCCTGAAAGACGTTCTGACCGGTAATCATTTGGGCCGTAGTTCCCGAGAACTCCACCGTACCGCTGCCAAGTGAACTCGGAGAGGTGTTTTCATTGACCAGGTCTTTTTTCAGGATCAGGGTTCCTGAGTTGTTCAGGGTGGCGCCGCTGGCGACAACCAGGTTTTCAGCCGATACAAGGCTGGTTCCCGATGACACGTTGAGCGTTGTTCCGTTCGTAATGATATTCCCTGCGAGAGAAAGGGTATTCCCAGAGCAGAAAAGGCCAAGGACAGCAATGACCATTGAAACCAAAAGTATCCGGTTTCTCTTAAAACAGTAAAATCGACGTTCCATAGCACCCTGTATTTGTTATAGATAACAGAAAGAAGGCGAAAAGACCAGCTATTCACAAATAGCAATCGTTTTCTTCCCGGCTTGCACCAAATATAATAAAAAAAAAGGAAAAGGTCCGAAACACAATCAGGAACTTTAAAAAAGTTTTCCAGAAAGATTTCATATACCCTTGTCTCCAACAAACTGGTCTTCCTTGCTTTTGAATAAAACATTGAAGGTGGTCAGGCTGCCATAGACACGCGTGATGTACTGCTGTATTTCCACTTTTTCTTCATCCGTCAGCTTACTGGCGTTCACTTTCTGCTCGAGAACGCGTAAACGGTCCCGGACCATGACAATCTTGTGAAAAAATGCTTCCATGGGAATTTCCTTTTCTTTGAGACCCGGATCGCCCGGGACCATCACGACTTTTCCACCGGACCATTTATTTCCTAGGAGAACCGTTTCCTGAAGGTCGCTGAAACGGCGCAGGACCCGGATCAGGCTTTTTTCCACTTTTTCATAGGTAGCCAGATCGCCAGGGGTTTCAACGGCCTCGATGACCTCCATGCCTTCGTAGTCGCGCATGATCTGGCGGGTGCCATGTTCGATAAAGGTAATTTCATAGGCATCCGACCGGATCTGAACGATCACACCTTTTCCGAATTGCGGATGTTTGATACGGGAGCCCACTCCCAGTGTTGTCTCTGACATAGTTGTACTGTTTATTTAGTAGGGTGTCTTATCCTGTTTTTCACTCCATTCCTTAAAAAGTCCGGCCGCTCCGGGAAGGCCTATCTGACGGAAGGCGATCTTTCTTTCTTCCGGATGGAGGTTCAGCTCGTTATAGATGTGATTATCCTTGAAACCGATGGCTTCTGCTTCATACCGGGTAAGAATATAAAATACTTCCTGAATACTGGCCCAGTATATGGCCGAAAGGCACATCGGACAAGGTTCACAGTTTGCATATAAAACAGATCCGGAAAGGTCAAAGGTCCCGACATTCCTGCATGCATCCCGTATGGCAACAATTTCAGCGTGAGCTGTCGGGTCATTTTGTGAAAGGACCCGGTTCCCTCCCTTTCCGATGATCTTTCCGTCCTTTACAATCACGGCGCCAAAGGGACCTCCGATGTTGTTCCTCATGGACTGAAAAGCTTCATCCATGGCTTCATTCAGATAGTATTCATGAGATTTCATCAGCGTTCTTAACCGGTTGATAATTCATTGCGGTCTGATTGACCTTCGTGACAAAATTAAAGATAAATTGAAATGATCCGCAACATTCAACCTTTATCTATTAATTTTGATTTTTTAAAACCAGCAATTAGTACCTTTTTGTCCGATAAATTCTCACCGGTCCCGCTTGAGCGGATGGTCCGTTTCATCCTCGGGGAAATCAGGAATCACCGGTTCATGGGTATCCCCGGGAGCCTGTTTTATGTTCCGGAGCCGACCGATCCATTCCGGATGGAAAGGTATGGCAAGATGCTGGAAACGCCGCTTGGCCTGGCAGCCGGACCCCACACACAGCTTGCCATGAACATTGTTGCCGGGTGGTTATGCGGGGCCAGATACATCGAATTAAAAACCGTCCAGACCCTTGATGACCTGAAGATCCCAAAACCCTGCATCGATATGAACGATGAGGGGTATAATAGTGAATGGTCACAGGAACTCAGCCTTGATCAATCGTTTCAGGAATACCTGAAGGCATGGATTATCATCCATATCCTCCACCGGGAAATGGGTTATAAAGGCAGCCCAGGCATCATTTTCAACATGAGCCTGGGTTATAACCTGGAAGGGATCCTGAAGGAAAATGTTCAGCGGTTTCTCGACAGGATGCGCGATTGCCGCGACGAACTGGATTCTGCAAAGCGCTTCATCCGGAAAATCTATCCGCCTGTTGATGAATTGGATATTCCTGGATCTATCTCCAATAACGTCACCCTCAGCACCATGCATGGTTGTCCTTCCGGGGAGGTCGGGAAGATCGGGTTGTACTTTCTCGGCGACCGAAAACTGCATACGACCATCAAGCTGAACCCGACCCTGCTGGGACCTGAAGCGATCCGGGGACTGCTCAACCGGAAGCTTGAGTTTTCAGCAGAAATCCCCGACGAGGTGTTTGATCATGACCTGAAATATCAGGACGCTCAGCAAATCATCCGTTCACTCATGACAGCGACTTCAGCCAACGGGTTGCAATTCAGTGTTAAGCTTACCAATACGCTGGCTTGCAGGAATTCCGGGAATGTTTTAAGCAGCGAAGGAGAAATGGTATACATGAGCGGTCGGGCCCTTCATCCGGTAAGTATTAATCTGGCCCGGAAATTACAGAACGACTTCAACGGGGAACTGGATATATCCTTCTCGGCGGGAGTCGACTGTTTTAATATGCCTGATGTCCTTGCCTGCGGGTTGAGACCGGTAACGGTGTGCAGCGATCTGCTGAAACCAGGCGGTTACGGGCGGTTGTGGCAAACCATCGACCGGCTGCGAAAGGATTTCAGGGAAAAGAAGGTGAACGATATCAGTCAGTATATCCTGAAAACAGCAGGCACTCCGGGAAAAACGGTAGCTGATGCTGCCCTGATCAATCTGAACCGTTATGCGAACCGCGTAACCGAAGATCCGGCATACAAAAAGTCAGATCTGGCCGGATCCGGTACCAGGACAGACAGGCCACTGGATTATTTCGACTGTATTCACGCTCCCTGTATCGATGGCTGTCCGGCAAACCAGGATATCCCGGGATATCTGGGTAGTACAATAAAGGGTGATTTTCGCACGGCGTTTCGTATCGTTTTTGATACCAACCCCTTTCCTTCCGTTACCGGCATGATCTGCGACCACCCCTGTCAGATGAAATGTACCCGCATCCATTACGATGAGGCTGTCAGGATCCGCGAGATCAAACGGTTCGTGGCAATGACCCCTCCCCCGTCCCCTCCCCTTGAAGGGGAGGGGCGCAGGGGTGGGGTATCTCTCAAAGCCGCTGTCATCGGGGCCGGACCGGCCGGATTATCCTGTGCATGGTTCCTGAACCAGGCCGGTTTTGAAGTGCATATCTTTGAACAGAAAAGCCTGGCCGGGGGGATGATCTCGGCGGCTATTCCATCTTTCCGTCTGACCCGGGAAGTCATTGAACGGGATATCCGGCGGATCCTCGATTCCGGGATCAGGCTTCATGATAATCACCCGGTCAATAAGGAAAACTTTAATGCCATCCGGTCAGGCCACGATGTGGTATTTCTGGCGATCGGCGCCCAGCGATCTGCTGAATTGGAACTGGAGGGGATCGATGCTGAAGGGGTTATTGACGGGTTGGAGTTCCTGGTTACGGTACGGGAAAAGAAACCTGCCTGGGAAGGCAGGCAGGTTGTTGTGATAGGGGGTGGCAATACCGCCATGGATGTTGCGCGTACGGCCATAAGACTGGTGGGCACGGGCGGTAAGGTCACTCTCGTGTACCGTCGCACCATCCGGGAAATGCCCGCCGACAAAGGCGAGATCAGTTCAGTACGCGACGAAGGCATTGAGATCCTTGAACTTGCTTCGCCGGAACGGATCATTAAATCCCATGACCATGTCACAACCCTCGTTTGCTGCCGGAACATCCTTTCCATAAAGGGTAAAGATGGCCGGCCATGTCCAATAAAAATCGCCGGATCGGAGTTTGAGATTCCCTGTGATACGATCATTCCTACCATCGGGCAGCAACGGGTGATCGATTTTCTGGACCCGGAGATGCTGAAGATCTCTCCGGGCAGCTATCAGACCCAGATTAAAGGGATTTATATAGGCGGGGACGCCATGCGGGGCGCCTCCACCGCCATCCATGCCATTGGCGACGGGCGTAAGGCAGCAGAGGAGATCATTTCGGGATTCATGGGATCTGAAGTTCTAAAGAAATTCTTCCCGGTCCCGAATACCGTCCTGAATGATCTGATGCATAATAAAGCGCTTCGCCAGCGGTCTGTAACTCCGGCAGAAACTCTTCCAAACCAACGATTTAATTTCGATCCGGTCATCTTGCCATTATCACCGGATGAAGCTCAAACGGAAGCCTCCCGGTGCCTTCACTGCGATGAAATCTGTAATGTCTGTGTCAGCGTCTGTCCGAACCTAGCCAACTTCTGTTACCAGGTTGAACCGGTATCCTATCATCTGCAAAAAGCAGTGCTGGGTAATGATGGAACCATTGGCTTTGAAGAAGACAGGGTGTTTAATATCTGCCAATCCTGGCAGATCCTGAACATCCGTGATCTGTGCAATGAATGCGGCAACTGCGTTACTTTCTGTCCGACCAGCGGTCGTCCCTTTGCCGAGAAGCCCGGCCTTTGCCTGTCGGTACAAACCCTGAACCTGGAAGGTGAAGGCTATTTACTGAGTCGCCTTCAGGACCGGGATGTCCTGATCTATAAAAAAGATGAAACCATAAAAACCCTCACACTGGCCAGTGGAAACTATATTTTTGAGACCGATCAGGTTACCGCAACCTTCGGGATGGAAGATTTCCGGCTGAAGGATGTTTCTTTCCTGACACCCTGTGTCCGGCAATTTTACTTTCATTTCGCTGCCGAAATGAGCATCATCCTGCAAGGTGCCAGACAACTGCATTTATAAATAATTATCAATTATCAATTGTCAATTAGTCGTGTTCAAAACATTAAATAAAAGCATAAACGTTCTTTGACATGTTGTGAAATTAGGGGTTGTTAACATTTCTTTACTGGATATTAACTGCCGGATTGATGTATTTTCGTAATATCATGA